>Ga0233447_1000116_pt1 | contig 101876 bp, 86 predicted proteins | sample SI_124_October20_3_FD_183014 | JGI IMG/M metagenome (GOLD analysis project Ga0233447, IMG submission 183014) | Seawater microbial communities from Saanich Inlet, British Columbia, Canada - SI_124_October2016_135_MG | ecosystem: Environmental > Aquatic > Marine > Inlet | place: Canada: British...
GGTAGCCAGCAGGCCCAAACTCATGGCCAACAAGAGCATTGAAGTATATAAAGCAATAAACGATTTTAATATGGATGTCATTTTAGATTTTCCAATGATTCTTAAATAAGTAAGATTATGTTTGTTTTAGGATTCTTACCTAAACCTGCTAATGCCAAAGGGCGTTATATTGATCTCCGGTGTCTTGCCAAAAACCATGTCACACACTATTTTTCCAGTTCCCGTTGCCAGGGTCAGCCCCAGCATGCCGTGACCCGTCGCTATAATAAAGTTTTCCAGGGAGGGTGCCCTGTCTATTATGGGTAAATCATCATAAGTCATGGGCCGAAGACTGGTCCACTCTTCGATGACAGGATGGCCCACAGGTTCCCTTAAAAAAGCAGTTGCCCCTGAAATCAGTTTTGAAAGGCGTTTAGGGTTTAAATTATTATCATACCCTGAAAATTCCATGGTTCCGCCCAGACGATAGCCGCTTCTCCAAGGGGTGACAACCATGCTTTTTTCATAAAGAGAACAGGGATAGGAGGGACATATGCCGGGTCTTTCCATGGTGATGCTATACCCTTTCCCGGGCTGAACCGGCAGATCAAGCTTTAATTGCCGCAGGGTCTTAGGTGCCCATGCCCCCGTTGCAAGAATAAATGCATCTGCCGCAAAATTGCCTTTGATAGTATTCACTCCAACAACGGCATCACCTTTGGTTTCAAATTCCAAAACATTGCAGTGTTCTTCTATGATAAGCCCTTTTTGGCTCAGATGTTTTCGCCAGGAAGTCATAAGCATGTCTGGTTTGAGATGCCAGTCAGCTTTATTTAGCCAGGCACCGGCCATATCATTTTTTAGGGCGGGCTCGAACTCTTGCAATTCTTCTTTATCAATCCTGCGGCCTCCCAGATTATACGTTTTCAAAAACGCGTTGGTTGTCTCATGGTTTTCAAAATTTTTCTTGTCTTTAAAAACACTTAATATCCCTTTTTTTTCAAAATCACAGTTTATGTCCTTAAGGGCCAGCAAAGTGTCAAACAAGCTGATGGAGTAATTCAGGATTTCATATTTTTCTTTGGCTGCCTTTGCCATTTGACCGGTATTGCACTTTGAGGCAAATTTTAACAGCCAGATCAATCGCTTTATGTCCAGCGTGGGTTTTATATAAAGAGGCGAGGTCCCTTTAAGCGTTCTTGCAATTTCCTGGCTGACCGTTCCGGGAGAACACAAAGGGATGACATCGCTGAAATAAAGCAGCCCGCAGTTTCCATGGGATGCTCCGTCTCCGATGGTATCTTTTTCAATGATTCTTACACTTGCGCCTTTATCAATTAAATAATGAGCGCAGGCAAGACCTATGACTCCGCCCCCGATGATAATGACTTCCTTTTTGGCTTTCATTTAATTTTTCCTTTTGCAGGCAGATGATCTGATTGAGAATTTTAAATTCTAATTGAATTTTAGGATATTTTATTAATATCTTTACCGATATTAAGTATAGTCCGGCAATAATGAATGCTTTTTTTAATGGTTTCAATTTCCAGGTGCAAGGCAGTGTCCTTGTCTTCCAGGCTTATTCCCATTTCAGTTTCGATATTGATTCTTTTTGTGGGGGAGTCGTTTTTAATGAACTCATAGGCTTTTTGCATATCAATATCTCCGTCACCCACGGCCACTCCTCTGACCCTGAAACCATCCCGGCAGAATTCAACGCGATCATCCCTGAAATGGTTTGTAAATGCAACAGGTGCAAGATTTTCAATTGCTTTCATGGGATCTTCAGCAATATGCCAGGCATTCACAGTATCAATGCAGGCCCCGACATAATGATGATCCACTTGATTCAGTACCCAGAGGATTTCCTCTGAAAAACTGTCGCAATGATTTTCAAGGGCCAGGCAGATGCCATATTCCTCTGCCATTGGTGCGGTTTTTTCCAGAAGATCGGCCGTCTGTTGCAAAAAAGGCATGACCTCTTGATGAAACCTGGAGCCAGCCCTTGGCCTTGGCCTTGGTAAATCCATACTGATTTTTACCACATCTGCTCCTATAAAATGAGCCGTGTCCAGGCCTTCTTCCAGATTATGCTGGATACCAATGCCAAAATTTCCCAGATCAAGGGACATATTGTATTCCAGGTAAAGATGTTTCTCTTTTGCTGCCGCCCCCACTTCCTTGAGAAAAGAAGGCTCCAGGTTTTCCAGAACTCCGTCATCCAGATGAAATCCGTCCAACCCCAGTTCAATGCCCAGATCAAAAAGCTGGAATGTACTTAATTGTCTCTCCCATGGCAGGTTAAATCCCGCCCATGCCTGACCGATCCCATGCAGATATAAACTATAGGTATGCAGCCCCAATAACATTTGATTATTTTCTGTTTTATTTACAGCAGTTTTTGACGGCATAAAAGGTTTCCTTTAATTTCTTTTTTAAATTATTGAAGTCTGCTATCTATATTCGGTCTGCTTATTATAGAAGCTTCATTTTTGTCAAGGAAATCCGACGAAAATTGAATATATTATTTTATTAAAAAGGATAAAATAAATCATATGAAGAAAACAGCGCTATGGGGATTAGCAATCCTGACAATCTGCAACCTGTTTAATTACATGGACCGGTACCTTTTTAATTCTTTAGCACCTGCCATTAAACGTGATTTTGACTTGACTAATTTTGAAGTAGGGATGCTGGCAAGCATCTTTGGTTTGATCTATATTATTGCCTGCCCCCTGGCCGGTCTGCTGGGTGATAAGTATAAACGGCCCAGGATTCTGGGTGGTGCCATGTTCTTCTGGTCTTTGGTAACTGCATCAGCCGGGCTGGCACGAGGGTTTTGGACCATGCTGATTCCTCGCAGCCTCTCTGGTATTGGTGAGGCTGCATGCTCCAGTATTGGTTGCAGCCTGGTTGAGGACTACTCGCCTAAGGCCTGGAAAGGCCGTGCCATGGCTGTCTTTTTAATTGCCATGCCCCTTGGAACAGCTCTGGGTTATCTGGCCGGTGGTTATATCGATGCATGGATCGGCTGGAGATGGGCTTTTCCCATTGTGGGCATCCCGGGTATGCTCATCGCCTTTCTGGTATGGAATATTAAAGAGCCGGTTCCCGATCTGGGTGCCAATAAAGATGATTTTTTAACTGAACTTAAAAATAATTTTAAGAATCTGATCCGCAACAAGACTTATCTGTATGCTATTGTCGGGTATACAGCCTTCACCTTTGTGACCGGCGCCATGGCAGCCTGGGTACCTGAGATCATGGTCAGTGCCAAGGGGCTCAGCCTTAAAGACGGCAATATAATTTTTGGCGGAACTATGGTAATCACAGGCATCGTGGCCACTGGCCTGGGAGCTTTAATTACGGATGTATTAAGGAAACGTACCCACAGGGCAGCAGCTTTAATCTGTGCAATTTCAGCCCTTTTATCGATTCCCTTCCTGATAATAGCACTTTATGCCGAGGGCAGGACAGAGCTGTTCCTGTGGCTGCTGGCTGCGGAAACCTTTCTTTTCCTCAACACAACCCCGATAACATTGATAATTTTGGAATCCGTGAAATTCGACCAACGCTCAGTTGCCATGGGCTTTTCCGTTCTGGCCATTCATCTTTTTGGCGATGCACTTTCCCCTGCCATCGTGGGGTGGTGGGCGGATAAGACAGATGTCATCACAGCCTGCATCACCATTCTTCCCGCTGGATTGGTTGTAACGGCATTTTTCTGGTTCCTCTGCTTTTCTTCCCAAAAGAAAAGTTGTGACACAAAAATACAATCCCTTGAAAAAGGAGAAAAATAATGCTGAATCAAATGACCCATGGAACACTCTGGCTTATGGCGCTCCAGTTCAACCAATTACCATCCTTAAAAAAATATCTGAAAAGCCGGGATGGATGGATTAATTTTTCAGTGGGTTTTAAATCTCAAACCATTGAACAGGCAATTATTTTTAAAAATGGGCGGGTAAAGGTGAGTAAATGTATCCCTGAGGACATTGATGTTACTCTGGTGTTCCAGGATGATACAGCACTCAAGGAGATGGCATTAAACACACCCAATGAAATGCTTAACCTGATTCTTAAAAATCGAATGGTGCTGGATGGAAATCTGGCGTGTTTGCAGGCATTTAACTTTTATATCTCCCTGTTAATGGGGAAGGTTCACCAGAAAATGCTTGCCCGATCCCATAAAAAAGATGTTAAAGACAGGAAAAATAATTATGGCCTTTGCCGGCCTGGTCTTTCAAAAACCCTTTCAGACCGGAAGAGCTATCGCATGAAAGGCAAAGCAAATGTTGACAAAGGGGTAAAGTATCTTGATGATCCCTTTTTGCCTGACTTTAAAATAAAAGATTTTCCAAGGCTTGCAGATTTTTATAATTTCCATTTTGATACCCTTCCTGAAATCTGCGCTGAACGCCCGGAACTCATGACCCAGTGGTTTAGGACAAACGGTTTTGAAAAAGATGTCAATGGTGTGCAATGGTTTCCTGAGATGCGTCAGGCACTGGCATTCAAGCATCTTATGGAAAATAAAAAACCTTTTATCCGCAAACATGATCTTCTGGCTGGGACAACGTCTTCCAAGATGGTGGGTGTCACTGTTTTTCCCGATGGTCAGGGCACAATGATCTGGGGGGAGCTTAATTCCCTTGAAAAAAGAGAGCTTATCCCGTTTACATGTTCAAAAAAAACAGCAAAAACACTTCATTACGATGTTCTTCCCTTCTGGATGCGTCGCAATTTCAGGGAGTATGTACGAAATCATTACAATTATCCATTGTGCCAAAAATTAGACGAGCGGTTTGTGGCCTATTTTGTGTGGAAATCCGTGGGCATTTCACACACAATTCCCAATTTCAAACGGCTGCTTGAAAAAGGCAGTTCAGGGATTATCAAAGATATACAAACCAGATTACAGGATACAGATCTTAAAGTTGAGCAGATCGAAACCCTTAAAGCAATGAACATTGCCCTTGAAGGTGTTGAAGCCTTTGCTCAAAATCTTGGAAAAGAAGCCATAAGGCTTGGCCGTGCCGAATCCTCGCAAGAAAGAAAAGAGGAGCTGAAACGCCTTTTTGATATCTGCCAAAAAGTACCGAAAAAACCGGCCCAGACACTTGCTGAGGCCATAAATGCTATCTGGATCTCCTGGATTGGTCTGCACATGGAAAATTCAAATACAGGACTTTCCCTGGGGCGTCTTGACCAGCTGCTTCAACCTTATTTTGAAAGGGACATGGAAAAACTGGACAGTTCAGAGGAAAAAAGAATTTATATAAAACACGCGGTTGATCTTACAGGATGTTTGATCATGCGGTTAACAGACCATGTGCCGCTTTTGCCGGATATTGCCAATTATCTATTTGGCGGTGCCGCCTCCACCCAGGCGATTACCCTGGGCGGTGTCACCCGCAAAGGAGAAGATGGAGTCAATGATATGACCTTTATATTTTTAAAGGCCATTGAATTGCTTCCGGTGAGAGACACAAACATCAATGCACGATATCATACAGAGAAAAACAGTGACAATTATCTTAAAAGGTTGTGCGAAGTCAATATCATAACCTCTGCAACCCCCATCATGCAAAGTGATACAGCAATGCTTAAGGCATTGTCCCCCCAGGGCTATTCCATTGAGGATATCAATGACTGGGCAGCAACAGGATGTGTTGAACCCACTCTTGCAGGAAAGCATTTCGGTCATACAGGCTCTATTCTTATGAATATGGTAGCAGCTCTTGAAATGGCTTTGAACAATGGTCACCATCCCCTGATGAAATGGACTCCCGGTCCTGAAACCGGTTGTATAGAAAAAGGTGATTTTCTTTCCTTTGAAGACTTTTTCAAAGCCTTTGAAACCCAGCAGCACTTCCTCATCAACCAGGCAGTTGAACTAAACAATATGTTTGGCAAGGCCCACCAGGAACTTCGCCCCACTCCTCTTTTAAGTGCCATGATTGACGGATGTATTGAAAAGGGAAAAGATGTGGTAAATGGCGGAGCACAATACAATAGCTCCGGTACATCCAATATTGGGCTTGTGGATGTAACTGATTCTTTGATGGTGATCAAGACATTGGTGTTTGAAAAGAAAACAATATCCTTTCCGGAATTGAAAAAAGCCGTTGATTCTGATTTTAAAAATGATCCAGTCCTTCATGCCACAGTACAAAACAAGGTTCCCAGATTTGGCTCTGGAGATTCACAGGCACTTGAGATGTGCCAAAGAGTCTCAGGTGTTGTGCATGATATCTACAAACAACATAAAAACTGCAGAGGCGGGCATTATACGGCCGGATTCTGGTCCATGTCACAGCATGTCGCCTATGGCTCCCTGTCTGGGACGCTTCCGTCGGGCAGGCTGGCCCAAAGGGCCTTTACCCCTGGATTAACCCCAAGTCCGGGTGCATCAAAAAACTTTCTGGATAACATGATGGATGTTGCGATGCTGAATCCTGAACATATGGACAATAATATTGCCTTTAATGTGAAACTGACACCGGGTACCCAGGATAAAAGGGAATCCACAGTGGATGCAATGCATTCCTATGTAAAATCCTATTTCAACCAGGGCGGGATGCAGATGCAGTTTAATGTTGTTAGTTCTGAAATGCTTAAAGATGCCATGGCAAATCCCGAGGACTATAAAAATCTCATGGTTAGAATCTCTGGATACAATGCATATTTTGTAACCCTGAATAAAGACATTCAGGTTGAATTGATAGAACGGGCAGAGTACGCCATATGAAAACCCAAGATCATTCGGCCTTGCCTTTGATTCTGGAAATAAAGGCAAACTCCCTGGATGACGGGCCTGGGATCCGTTCTGTTGTGTTTTTTAAGGGATGCCCCCTTTCCTGTGCCTGGTGCCACAACCCTGAAAGCAAGATTTCAACACCTGAAATTTCTCATGATCAGAACGCATGTGTTGGGTGTAATACCTGCATGGATATTTGTCAAAAAAAAGCGATTTCCAGTGAAAACCAATTTTTTATTGACAGAAATATCTGTGACCTTTGTTTTGAATGTGTTGATGTCTGCCCGTCCAATGCCCTTGAACAGGTGGGCATAAAAATGCAGATCCTACAGATTGTTGACAAAATTTTAAAATACAAACCCTTTTTTGAAACATCAGGCGGCGGCGTAACATTGTCAGGCGGAGAGCCAACCTTGAATATGCAATTTTTATCAAAGCTTCTCATAACGATAAAGGCCAAAGGAATCCATACCCTCATTGAAACCTGCGGGTTGTTTAATTTTGATCGTTTCAAAAGCCTTATCTATCCCTATACAGACATCATTTATTTTGATTTAAAAATATGGAAAACCAGTGACCATAAGCGATTTTGCGGTATTGGCAATGAATTGATTTTAAACAATTTTAAAGCCCTGCAAGCGCTTTGCCTTAATTCCGGTGTAACCCTTGTTCCCAGAATTCCGCTGATTCCGGGCATTACAGATACGAATGAGAATATTACAAAAATCAGTAAATTTTTAAAAAGCCTGTATGTGGAAAAAGCAGTGTTGATTCCCTATCATTCGTTTTGGAAAGAGAAAATTAAAAAGCTTGGCATTGAGAATTCAGATCTGGAGACTAAAGACATGCCCGCATGGGTAGAGCCGGACCAGATAAACGCGTGTAAAGATATCATGCAGGATGCAGGAATTAAGATTAGAGAACATTGAATAATGTGCACCTTTGTTTCATCTCCCATAGCAATTGAGCGAAAGAGTGCTTTATTTAAAGGTCTCGATTAATGCTTTTCCTTTGGCTTTATCCCATAATCCTCAGTCGATGCGTACCTGCTGTTCTTTGAGAATCTTCTGTACTTTTTTAATATCAACCAAACGGCAGTTGACATTTTGTTTTACTGAAACAGCAGCGGCAACACCGGCACCCTGACCGCTTACACAGCAGCACATCATCTGGCGCGTGGCTGCAAAGGCAATTTTGTCTGCTGATATGCATCGACCGGCCACAAGAAGGTTTTCAACTTTAAGAGGCAGGATAGCCCTGAAAGGTAGTTGCAGATAACGTCCCGTGGTGGGCATGGTAACAACCCCATAAGCATCCAGAAACTCAGGAAAGATTCCAATGGAATCCTTAAACCGGGCCTGGGATTTAACATCATCTTCCGTGATAATATATTCACCAATGATTTCTCTGGACTCGCGGATTCCAACGGATGAGTTAAAGGTTCGCAGGCGGGCTTTTTCAAATCCTGGTGTGTATTTCTTAAGGGCAGCAACGGCCCAGACAGCCTCCTGGCGGCCCATGATTTCGGCGTGGGTCAAATCCCGGACATCCGTGGCATCTATATTGAGAACATGGGCAACATCAATGTTCATGGCCTCCCCGGCATCTGTCAATGTATCCCAGTAACCAATGATGGGAGTCCCGGCAGGGATTTCACCGGCAGCAGTGGCCTTTTCAAAGGGTTCCGAGATAAAGGTTGAGAACATATCATCCTCTTTGCCCGTGGTCTCAAGAGCCCAGTCTCCCAGTGTGGAGGGATTGCCTTTTACATAGGAGAGAAAGGCATCCACATCTACACCGCTGCAACCAAAGCTGGTGGTGGTGCCCATCATGGATTCCTTAGGCTCCTTGCGAAAGGGAGCCCCGGTCTTAAAGGCCAGATCAGCGTCTCCCGTAGCATCTATGAATTGTTTGGCCATGATGGCCTGCCTGCCGGATTTGCTTTCTGTAATAACTCCTGTGATGGTATCTCCTTCCATGATCACATCCGTTACCATACAATGCAGCAAAGGGATTATACCTGCTTCTTCAATCAACACATCTGCCACATATTTAAACATGTCCGTGTCCAGCATTTCACCGTCACCTTCAGGATCTTTATGACTGGCCCCCATCTTTTTGGCACGCATTTCAAACTCCACCCCGATACCGCCGGCATCAATGGTATGTTCACGACGATACCAGGAAATGGTACCCACCATGGCCAGGGTGATGTTACCGCCAAAACAGCCGTATCGTTCCACCAGCATTGTAGAAGCTCCGGCCCGGGCCGATGCAAGGGCGGCACTAAGGCCTGCAGGGCCACTGCCGATAACCAGTACATCCGTTTTTGCCATAACTGGTATTGTCTTTGATGGTTCGACATAATGTTCCATATATTGTTTTCCTTATCTATTTAGCACCCATGGAAAATCGTGGATTTTTCCGTCAGTGTTATTCAATCAGTGTTATTCAATTCTGACCCCTTGTTTTTTTAAAGCCTTTTGAACCTTTGATATGTCGACCCCGCGGCAGGTGACCTTGTCCTTGACGGATACTGCCGCGGCAACTCCTGCACCCTGTCCAGTTACAGTGCAGCACATCATCTGGCGGGTTGCGGCATGGGTGATTTTATCCCCTGCTACACAGCGTCCTGCCACCAGAAGGTTTTCCACTTTTTGGGGAAGAATAATACCGTAGGGAACATGAAAATATCTGCCAGTACTTGGCATGATAGCTGTATTGTTGCCATCCAGAAATTCCGGGTTGATGCCGATGGAATCTTTAAAGCGTGCTTCATTTAACACGTCGTGTTTGGTAAGGTTGTATGCGCCCAAAATTTTTCTGGATTCGCGAGTCCCCAGGGATGCACCAATGGTCCTGAGGCGCGCCTTATCAAATCCCGGGGTATATTTTTTTAAGGCCTTAATTGCCCACATGACATGTTTTCTTCCTTCAATTTCAGCTTTTGTCAGGTCCTGCACATCCGTACAATCATAGCCGGGCATGTGGATTGCATTGAGGCTTCTGACTTCTCCGGCATCCGTGAAATCATTCCAATAACTGGCGAGATGGGCATATTCGGGTATTTCACCATTCTCCTTTGCCTTTGTAAAGGGCTCCACAAGAAAGGTGCTGAACTCTTTTGCTTCTTTTTCTCCTGATTCCTGGCCCCAGTCTGCTATGGAGGTCTGGCGGTTAATGATATAGTCCAGGAAAGTTTGAACATCCACCCCGCTGCAGCCAAAGTTAACACTCACAGGCTCCAGTGTATCTTTGGGATCAAGGCGATAGGGAGCGCCGCAAAAGTGTGCAATATCAGCATCCCCCGTGGCATCAATAACCCTTTTGGCCAATATGGCCTGGCGGCCGGATTTGCTTTCCGTGATAACGCCCTTAATCTTATTGCCCTCCATGATGACATCAACGGTGGAACAGTGAAGCACAGGGACGAGACCCGACTCCTGAACCAGGGTGTCGGCAACATATTTGAACATTTCCGTATCAATAATTTCGTAAAGAAAAATACTGAGGCTTGCCCCCATCTCCCTGGACCGCTGCTCAAATTCACAACCTACACCTCCGGCATCAACCACCTTGTCGTTTGAGCGATACCAGGCAAGGGTTCCAATCATGGACTGAGTAATATTGCCGCCGAAACAGCCATAGCGTTCCACCAGCATTGTGTCCACACCTTCACGGGCGCAGGCCAGAGCGGCAGAGAGTCCTCCGGGTCCGCTGCCAATGACAAGGACATCTGTCTTGGCCATGATGGGTATTGTTTTTACCGGTATTTCAATGGTTTCCATAATTATGCCTTCCTGTTTCCCTTTTTAATTGTTGATTTGAGAATTATCACATATTTGCAGGGAACTCCAAAAAAAATTATTTTTGTGGTGAAAAGTACAGGCTTAATTTAACAATTGTTGCATGGTTTTAATTAATGGCAGCCATATTTTCTGATAAAGAAAAAAATCTCCCATATAATATCCCCTATCGCTTTTGTTTGCGGATACTTGATCTCAGGGTTATCGTCCTTATATTCAGGATTAAAGTCTCTTGTAAATTGGTGAATTCAAAAGGAGGGGATTTTTCATGATTAATATATCTAAAAAGACGAAAAAATCGCGAGATGTCATAAAAAAAAGTATTGATAAATATTTTGGGAAAAATGGATTAGGGTTAGATCAATCAAGAGCCCAGAATTGTTGTGCCTATTTTGAAGGAGGCGGCGGTTTTGTTGCCGTTGAAATTTTGGATGAAGAAGACAAGCGTGTCATTAATATTCAGTCGAGAGAATGGGAATATCACGCCAAGCAATATATGCAGTCGATATAATAGCATTCAAATGCTGATCACGCACAGATGGTCATGGTTTGTGGATCACATAAATCATCTTTTTGAATAGCGCCTTTTCCACAACCGCCACAAAAAAAGTCAAATTTTGTCACTTGAGGCTTGCAAAGATGTATTTTCTTTTTGGCTTGTTGACCGAAATCTCCACAATCATGGCTAAATCCAAATGGGCTTTTTCATTTATATTCCTATTTGATGACCACAAATAATGACCCATCATATCCTTACTATCCTCCTCTCCATGATCTTTTTTAACAATAATTTGATAATCTATAACAAATATTCATATATAATATTATAATTATTAGTTTGACTTATAGTTATCCATATCAATATAACCATAACCGGGTAAAACAACGGGATTGAGCGAGTTTATTACGGGGTATTTTATACTGTTTTGCCTGGCCGAATTTATGTAGAAAAACAAATTAAAGGGACAATATTAATTAACATTATTAAGTATCAATATTAATTATCACGGAAATTAATGGAGGAGCAAGAATGGACAGAGAGCCAACCTTAAGAAGGAAAACGGCACTTTCCTACAAAACCGAAGAAAAAACAGTGATGAGAGGCTATAGTTTAAGCGATATGGCTGAAGAAGGCTATTCTTTTTACGATGCCATGTTTGTGTTATTCCAGAGCCGCATTCCAACCCAAAAAGAAGAAAAAATGCTTAAGTATGAAATGGGTGTGTTTCTTGAACATTCCATGTCTCCATCGGCAGTTGGCGCAATTGGTGTAAGTGCAGGCAGGCCAAATCTTCCGGTTTGCGTTGCAGCCGCTGTTTCTACCTTTGGAGGAGTTCATGGCCCGGGCGCAGCCCATGGATACATGCTGAATAAATACCTGGAAAGAGGCTATAAAGAGGGAAAAACTGTGGATGAAATGGCTAAGACCCTTGTGGATGACTACCTGGATAATGGTACACCCGTCATGGGCATGGGGCAACCCCAGCATATTGACAGTGATCCCAGGGCGGAACCAATCCATCTTAAACAGGAAGAGCTTGAGCTGGAGGGTGTCTATCTTGAATTTCAAAGAGCTTTGGAAAAATATTTTCATGCAAGACGCAAGGTGGACGGACGTTCCTATGTTGGTGTTAATGTTGTAGGTTCCGGGAATACTGCATTGATGGAAATTGGGTTTTCACCCAATGCTGGTTGGTGTATTGGAAGTGTGGTAAGGGGTTTCAGTTGTGCTGCCCATGCATTGTATAATATGAAAAGAGGCCGCGCATGGGGTGCTTCCAGAAATGAACCCATGGTTCAGATGATTGACTTGTCCATGATTAAATATGTGGGTCCAAAAGACAGAATTGTACCAAAACAGGAAGAAAGACAGGAATATGCAAAAAAACAGAAAGAAGAAGGAGAATATAAACAATGGGTTATCTAGATCAGGAAAAAACCGATGCACTCAACAAGCTGAAGAGAGAACGTGGGGTCGGTAATCTGGACAGCGAGAAAAATCCATTTGATTATCACGCCAGGGAATACGGTACTATGCCGCAAGATAACAAACGTGCCCCGTTTCAGTGGGTTTCTGAAGTTTCCTATAAAAATGTACATAGGATCGTGGCCAGGGGATATGACACAACAGAGCTGATGGAAGAGGGTTATGGCGTTATTGAAGTTTTGTTTGTAGATTATCAGGCACGCATACCCACCATTGAAGAAGAGAAAATGCTTAATTATGTAATGATTATGATGATGGAGGATGGACTTTCCGGGCCTGCCGCTATCTCCAGAATTGTTGCTAAATCCAAAACTTTTTTGACCCAGGCATGCGGTGCATCAATCATGGCATTTGGACATGCATATGGTGCCTATTCAAGTTTTGGTAACAGGCTTGAAGATTATATAAAACGTGCCCAACTCGAAAACATTACCCTGAATCAAGCTGCCAAACTTCTTGTTCAGGAGAATGGTATTGACGAAGCATTGGGTGTTTCAGGTCTTATGCTCAAAGATCCGGCAGCAAAACGTATGCTCGCCCGTGCTCAAAAACTTGGTGTGGCCGGCGTCAATATAGAATTTATGACAGAAGTGGTCAAGGCTGCCCAGGAAGTAAGTTCCGAACCTGTAGACATTGATATGCTCGGGGCAACCGGTGCTGTGATGCAGGATCTTGGGTTTACCCCTGAAGCTACCTGGGCAATCCTTGCCATTACACGTTCATTTGGTGCAGGAGCCCATTATATTGAAGAGGTGGAAAGAGAAGAGTTGTCAAGAATGGGACAGCAATTATCGCCCAGGGAGGATTATGATGGGCCTGCCGACAGGCCTGTTCCACCACTCAAAGACAGAGAAAAAGTTTCCAAGTCAGCAATCTGTAAGACACCCGAAGAATGGAAACAGCGGTTTGAGGAAATGAAAGGGGTTATGGGTAGTGGTTTTTCAATCATTGAAGAAGTTGCAGATCCCAGCAAGAAGTCTGGAATGAAAAAGGTAGGAAAATTATAAGATTTTTATCATTTTTAAGAGGGAGAAGATAAGATGGAAGTTGTCAAACCCGTTAAAAGAAATATCCTTCTCAATCCAGGGCCCGCCACAACAAGTGATGCAGTTAAATATGCCCAGGTCATACCTGATATTTGCCCGAGAGAGCAGGAATTCGTAGATGTTATGACTGGTGTTCGTAAGGATCTGGTCAAAGTAGTACATGGAGATCCTGAAAAATACACTTCAGTGATTTTTGCAGGATCAGGAACCATTGTTCAGGATGTCCTGGTCAACTCTCTGGTTCCTGAAGGTAAAAAAATCATGGTTGTGAACAATGGTGCCTATGCGGCAAGAATGGTTAAAATTGCCAAATTTTACCATATTGATTGTGTGGATCTTCAATTCTCAACAACTGGACTGCCGGATCTTGCAAAGGTAAAAAAGGCCATTGAAGAGGATAAGGACATAGCTGTGGTCGCAGCTGTCCACCACGAGACGGGAACCGGAGTTTTAAATCCCATCAGGGAAATAGGCAGGATGGCACATGACAATGATTGTATCTTTATTGTGGACACTATTTCCACCTACGGATTAAGACCCATTGATATTGAAGAAGAAAATATTGATTTTCTGATGTCCTCGGCTCAAAAAGGCCTTGCAGCAATGACTGGTGCTTCCTGGACCGTGGGAAATATCAAGGCCATTGAAAAATCAAAAGATTATCCCACCAGATCTTATTATTGCAATCTTTTCATGCAGTATGATTTCTTTAACAGGGTTGGGGAAATGCACTTTACTCCTCCTGTTCAGACGATCTATGCCCTTGCCCGGGCTATTAAGGAATATTTTGAAGAAGGGGAACAAAATCGCTGGAATCGCTTACAAAAATGTTGGGAGGCAATCCACAAGGGTTTAGAGCAGATCGGACTTGAATCTGTTATTGATAAGCAGATCCAGGGCAAGCTTGTTGTTACAATCAAAGCCCCGGATGATGGTAAATTTGATTTTGTCACCCTTCACGATTATTGCTTTGAGCGCGGGTTTACAATTTATCCGGGCAAAATGTTCGGCCTTAAAACATTCAGGCTGTGCAATCTTGGATTAATCTCCCATTGTGACATTGAAGATTATTTTGTGACGGCTAAGGAAGCATTTAAGCAGATGGGGTATAAACTTCCCATAAAATAATGGTTTTAATAGTGATATATTAGGTTTCAGGAATTTTTTTTAAATATATTAATTACATAACTTAGATGGAGAAAAAACATGGAAGACAATGTTCAGGAAATGTATGAAAAAGGCAGAAAAGCATTTGAAGAAATTGAATTCTGGCCTCAGGAAAAAGTTGATATGATGGTACAGGCCGTTGCCTGGGAACTGGTACAGGACGACGTCAGAAAAAAATTGGGCGACTTGGCAGTTGACGAGTCCGGCATCGGGAACAAGGAAGATAAGTGTGCTAAAATTAAAAATAAAACCCTTGGTACGCTCTGGGATCAAAAAGGTATAAAAACCTGCGGCATGATTGATGAAAACAAGGAACTGGGTGTGCGAACCTTTGCAAAACCCATTGGTGTTATTGCCAATGTTGTGCCCTGTACAAATCCTGAATCCACAATATGCTGTCTTGCTTTAAGCACCCTTAAAACCCGTAACGCCATGATCGTCACCCCCCACCCCCGAACTCAGAAAACTTCCTATGAAACAGTCATGCATGTTCGAAAGGGGCTGGAAAAAGTTGGCGCTCCCGTGGATTTGGTTCAATGTATCAAACAGACAAGTCATGCTGCAACCTCTGCTTTGATGAGTGTCTGTGACTATGCTGTTGCAACGGGTGGGGCTGCTTTGGTTAAGGTTGTATATGCTGCCGGAAAGCCAGCACAAACAGTTGGTGCTGGGAATGTGGTCGCCATCGTGGATAAGAGTGCCAATCTGGCAGAAGCTGCAGAAAAGATCAAAATTTCCAAAATTGCCAACAATTCTGCTTCCTGTTCATCTGAAAATGCCGTGGCAATTTATGAATCATCCTATGATGCCATGATAGAAGAACTGAAAAAACAGGGCGGATACATGTGTTCCACTGAAGAGCGGGAATTGCTCAGAAAGTATATGTGGCCTGATGGAACACATTTGAACCGTGATGTTGTTGCAAAACCTGCGATAGTGAATGCTAAAAATGCAGGTTTGTCTGTTCCTGACGACACTATGTTTCTTATGGTCATCGGCGAAAAAATCGGGCCTGAAGATCGTTTCTCCGGTGAGAAAATTTCACCTGTTCTTACTGTATGGAAATGGGATGACTTTGATGAAATACTGGAGCGTCTGGGGAAAATTCTTGAATTTTCAGGTGAAGGCCATTCTGTTTCCATCCATACGGAAGATGATGATCAGCGCGTGAAACTGGCACTTAACGCTAATGTGGGACGTGTTGTCTGTAATTTTCCCCATGCCCACGCAAACAGTGGCGGGTGGGACTGCGGACTTCCAGTAACAGATACCCTGGGCGGCGGGAGCTGGGCCGGAAATATCACCAGTGGAAATATAAACTGGAGCCATTTTTTAAATTACACACTTCTTTCCATTCCCAAAGAAAAATATATGCCTAGTGAGGAAGAATTTTTTGGGGAATATCTTGAACAATATGGAAAAGATTAACCTACGTATTAAATGACAAAAGATTGTATTTATTATCTATCAATATTTATAGTCATTTTATTTTACCCCGGGGTTACAAATGACCCCGGGGACAAAATAGTGGATGGAATATGATGATAAAGGCCATAATTTTCGATTTCGGGCAAACCCTTGTTGATTCAGCGGATGGGTTTAGATCTGCTGAAAAAATAGCCAAAGAAAAAGTGTTCTCAAACCTGTTTAGCCAGCTTCCAAATGCAGGTGATGATCAACTGCAAATTTTTCTAACAGCATACCGGCAGATTCGCAAAAACTTTCATGCAAAATCCAATTTTTCCCGTTTTGAAATCTGGCAGGCAGTTTACGAAAGGTTTAATTGCACGGCTGATTATAAAAAACTTACACAAATGGAAACAGATTACTGGAAGCTTGTCCAGTCTATGACAAAACCATTTCCTGAAACCATAGGTGTTTTGGAAAAACTTGCAAAACAATTCAAACTGGGTATTATTACAAATACTCAGGGGCAAAAAACCTCTGGGATCCATCGCATAACCCTTTTTCCGGGTATTGAGAAATTTTTTGAAACCATTATTGTTGCCGGAGAATCAGGAATGCCGGCAAAACCTAATCCCAAACCTTTTAACCATAGTTTGGAAAAAATGAATATCAAGGCCAGCCAAGCAATGTATGTGGGAGATGATTTTCAAAAAGATGTCCTTGGAGCCGGTTCTGTCGGGATGAATCCCGTATGGCTGAAACATTCTCTTGTGAAGCGGTCCTGGCCTGATCCGGATACCAACACACAGTTTCGTGTCATTACAAATCTTAATCAACTTCTAAAAATCAGTGTCAACAGGCACGATTAGTGACCAGTACATCATCCTTTCGGCAAAACAAAGCGCTTATTTATAAAAAATTATGGGCTTGTGTAAAAGCCTTTGAATTTGAAGATGCTTTAAAAATTTGCATGGAGTATAATGTGGTGCCGGCTTTGGTAGATATGGATCGGTTTATCAATGGCCTTGTTATGCAAAGAGAATCACGGGATCAAACCTATCCTTCTCATAAGCTTGACAGAAGGATAAAGGCTTTAAAAAGATTTCGTGACCATGGATGCAATCCTGGGCAGATAATTGAAAAAACAACACTGAAGCAAGGATATAGCGGCAAAATATTAATTGTGGCGATTATGGGTGGCGTTATAGACAGGTTGACCTGCCTGCGATCCGGGGATCTCTGGCATAGGGAAATTTTACAAAATACAAAAAATGAAATCAGGGATTTGGGATTTTCTAAAAGTTCTGTCTATGAACTTGGCGGGGCCAATGTCCGGTTTGAAACAAATAAAGACATTGTAATATTTGGAACAAGCGATGATTTCGGTCCATGTGACAAAGTATGTGCTTCAAAGCTTATTCAACAGGTTTTTAAAGATAGAAATATTATAGTTGATTAACTGAAATTTTGGGGGAAGTAGTTGACCAAAGAGAAATTTAAAATTCTATTTTACTGCTGGTTCATATATGGTTTCTTTTACCTGAACCGATTAAATCTTTCTCCAGTTATTCCGCTGATCATGTCAGATCTTAATATTTCCCATGCCCGTATCGGCCTTATAGGAGCTTCGTTTTATGTTTTCTATACACTGGCCCAGCTTCCTGCCGGCTACCTGAGTGACCTGTTCGGTGCCAGGAAGGTTATTTTTGCAGGAGGATTGATTTCCGCTTTTTCAAATATAGTATTCAGTTTTGGCAGCGGATTATGGCATCTGGTGCCTTCTCAGTGCCTCAATGGTTTGGGGCAGGGATGCGGTTTTAGCCCAATTATTAAAATCATAGACCAACACTTTTCTTTCAATCAAAGAGGGAGAGCATTGGGTCTGGTCATGACATCCACTGCTGTTTTTACAGTTGCGGCATTCTTCCTTGCCGCGTATATCGGCCAGACATTCGGCTGGCGCGCGGTTTTCTGGTCAGCACCTCTGGTTTTTATACCTGTACTCATTATTTTTAAATTAGTCATCAAAGCATCGTCTATTGACACGCCTTCCAGTACTGATGAGACGGAGTCCGACAGCCTGAAGGCAATTAAAAACAAATCTTTTGTCCAGATAAACAGCTGGGTCTTTTCAAGGAAAATGTGTTTTTTAGATTTGGGTTTTTTTTGCCTGTGTTATATCACATCCAGTAATTTGATCTGGCTGCCTTCCTTTTTGTTTGAAAGTTATGATATGTCTTTGGTTCAAGCAGGTTTCTTTGCAGCACTTTACCCCCTGTCAGGAATTATTTCCAGGCCTTTGGGAGGGTATATTTCCGATGTGTTTTTCAAGGGGAAAAGAAAACAGACCATCTTGATCGGGTTGTTTATTATCTTAATATCCACATTGCTACTATTCCGGATTGAGGATTTTAGTATCAATATATATTTTATAATTTTAATAGGCTTTTTTGATAATTTAATAGGCCCTCTGTTTTTTGCCTGGATGCTGGATCTGGTACCGAAGAATAAAAGTGGGAGCGGTGCAGGGGTACTTCAGTTTTTCGGGCATATTGGGACTATTCTATCAATATATTTTTCAGGTATTGCAGTGGATTTCTTTCATTCATATCGGCCGTTTTTTATGATCATGTCGGCCATTTCAATTTTAGGAATCATATCTATATGGTTAATTGCTGAATCCGAAGAAAAAAGTCCATAAAAGAAATTGTTTTGGCGCAATCCTATACTTCCCTTGTGGGTGTCGGAGTTAAAACAGTTGGCATTAAACCCCTTTAAATGCTAACTGAGCACAGGGCAGGGGCTAATTAATTATTTTATCTTTAATTGAACGGTGATATTCAAGTGCCCATTGATCAACCTTTTTAATCAATTGTTTGAGCACTTCAGAGAAATATTTGTCTTTATGATGCACAATATAAAATTTGTGCGTGATCGGCGGCCCTGGGAACGGCAGCACAGAAAGTTTTTTTTGTTGGATATGACCATAAACAGTATTCCTTGAAACCAGTGCAATGCCAAGACCGTCTTCTACAGCTTTTTTGATGGCCCTGTTGCTTGAAAGTTCAAGTGAGACAACAATATCCACTTTATTTTTTCTTAAAAAATCATGTGTGATCTGAAAGGAAAGGGACCCTTTTTCATGAATAATCATGGATTGTCCTGAAAGATCCATATAGGTTAACCTTTTTTTCTTTACAAGGGGATGGGATGGTGAAGCAACAAAAATCATATGATCTTCAAGGATTTCACGGCAAATTACTTTTTCGTTTTTTATGGGATAGGATATAAACCCGATATCATTATTCAGGTTGGCAACATTTTCCACAACAAGGTTGGAGGGTAAGATGTTTACTGAAAAGCGTACATTGGGATGTCCTTTGCTTACCGGGTTCAATATTGGCGGCAGATAATAAGCTCCAAAACTCTCGCTTGCATCAATACGGATATGGCCCTGCTTTTGCTGTAAGAATTCCCTGATCGTAGCCTCGGCATGGATTTCAAGATCAAATATTTTTTCAGCAATTTTATACAATGCAATGCCGGCATCCGTTAAAACCAGCTTTTTGCCGAATCGGTTAAAAAGCTTTATGTCATAGTATTCCTGGAGACGCTGAATACCTTTTGTTATGGCCGGTTGGGTAACATTGAGTTCTTCTGCAGCTTTGCTTAAAGACCCCATTTTGCTTGAAAGGTAAAAAATTTTAAGTTGACCAAGATTCATATCAATAACTCATTATTATGAAAAATTAATTTATCATGACAAAATTATATACACTTCATAAAATATCAATTCAAGTTTTTTTATTGTTTTGCAGGATCTTGCTAATTGGAGTTCACCGCATTAATCGGGGAAATTTGCGGTAATTTAAGATAAAGGTTTTATGGGTTATTGATCAGATTAATAAATCGCTTGAGTGGTCCAAAAATATGTTTTTCTCTGTGATGGATCATGTAAAATGTTATGGGCATGGTCACTGAACCTACTGTGGACTCCGTCGTTTGGACAGTTAGATACCTCAGTTGCATGTATGCATGGACGAATCCCCAAAGTAGTTGATAACTAAGGAAAAACAGCTACTCTGATATGCTCACCTGAAGCTGCGGCCCGAAGCCCTTGATTGATATCGTCCAATGTCACATGGTGTGAAACGAGTGATTTAAAGGGGAATTCTCCACATGTTTTAGACAGAAAATCGACTCCCATTTGTAAATGTTTTGTATCATAGTTATGAACACCCATTACATTGAGCATTCTTAAAACAATATCTCCTGCGTCATAATCAAAATCAGCACCTTTAAAAACGATTCCAACCAATGCATAGCGCCCCCCAATTCTCAGGGATTTTAAACCCAAAGGTATAATTGATGGCAGTCCAGCCGCTTCAATGGCGCAATCCACACCATGGCCATGGGTTAAAGACAAAATTGTATCAATTATTTCACTATTTTCCATGTTTTTGGTATTGATGGTTTTTGTAGCACCAAATTTTTTGATTGCATCCAGCCTGTGATCAAGAATATCCGTTACAATGATTTGATTGCACCCATAATAATTGGCCAGTGCGGATGCATAAAAGCCCAAAGCCCCGGCGCCTTGGATCAAAATATTTTCAAGAGGCTGAATTTTTAATGCCTCCAAAGCTGCTACTGCAGTTGCCAGTGTGCAATTTGCAGGGGCAACTTCTTCATCGGAAAGGTTTTCAGGTATTTTGACAACACATGTTCCCGGTGTGATATAACAATGTTCAGCAAAACCACCTGCTAAATGAGGCGGATTTGCACAAGAATCATGCCCGTATTTGCGAAGGCTGCGGCATTTCATCATCAGTCCTTTTTCTCGGCAAAAGAAACATTTTCCGCAATTATCCATAATTGTCCATGTGATACGGTCACCTACATTCAAGAGCTGATCTCCGGAATCATGGGTCACCCCATGGCCAAGCTCTACAATTTTACCAATAATTTCATGGCCAAGAATTATGGGAACCGGGGATTTCCTCCGGCCCTGCCAGGTATGCAGATCTGAACCACAGATAGTACAGCAGATGACTTTAACCAAAATACAGTCTTTTTCCACCTGTGGCAAAGGATATTCAATGAGTTCCAGATCCTGTTTCGGGATTTTCATTACAGCAGCCCTGCTGGTTTGTTTCACAGTCAACCATCCTTTACTTACTATTTTTTTGGATAAAATATGTTTTAATTATTAATTCAAGGGGGTAATCAAAATAATCATACCAATTTTAAATGAATAGTGATCCTTTCTTTATCCCATTTTGGCACCGACTCTTTGCCTGGCCCAGGCCGAAGCTACTTCAGAAATAATAACCAATGCTATAATAGATAAAAGTATTGCCGCCACCCGGTTGCTTTCTATCTGCTGAACAGTCCTTCGAAGATACCATCCCATGCCTCCGGCACCGAAGAACCCGACTACTGTAGCAGCCCTGAAAGCTGTGTCCCAGGTATAAATAGATATCCCGGTCCAGGCGACCTTAACCTGGGGCAATACTGCATAGACAAATACCTGCAGAGAGTTTGCCCCTGTAGCTTGAATCGCCTCAACCTGACCAATGGAAATGTCTTCAATTTCTTCTGAGAACAATTTGCCCGCAAATCCAATACTGAACAGGGTAAGTGCCAAAACCCCGGGCAACATGCCGAATCCGATAATGGTCACAAAAAGAATGGTCCATATCATTTCATGCACGGAGCGACAAAGTATGAGAAAAAAGCGGGCTGCAGGATATAAAAAGCGTTTATTGGGGGACATGTTATAGGAGGCAAACCAGGAAAGCGGTATGGAAAAAAGGATACCGAAAAGAGCTCCCAGATATGCCATTTTAATGGTTTCAATGACATAATGGAGATATTCACTGTCTAAAATATAGTCTATGTCCACCGGATAGTATCGGTTGGCAAACAGGTCTGCGATCCTCGGAAACAGCTCCAGCAAACGTTCCAGATGGATATTCAGGTATTTAATGGAAACTGTAATGAAAATCAGGATACCCATCAGGACAATATACTTGATCAAAGATTGTGGATATTTGAATCGTTTCCAGGTTAATGTTCCACCGCTGGTTGTTGAAATGGTTGTGGCTGACATCGAAATACTTCCTTTCACTTATTTTCCATAATTAATGAATGGCTTTACGACCGTAGTAGGAGCATACTTCACCGATGGCAATAAGAAAAATTATGGCGATAATTACCGTTGTCACGCCGCCATAATTATACATAACCAACTGACGATGAAAGGTCAGTCCCAAGCCTCCGGCACCGACAAGACCCATGATCGTGGCCCGCCGGATATTGATATCCCATTGGAAGATGACATGACCGAGAAAGATCGGCAACACCTGAGGAACCACACCAAACAATATGACCTGCAGGCCATTACCGCCCACTGCCTTGATCGCCTCCAAAGGCCCGGGGTCAATGTCCTCAACCGCTTCAGCCGTAAGCTTTGAAATAAAGCCGATGGATCGCATGGACACGGCAAGAATGCCCGGAAAGGCGCCAAGACCCACCGCAGATACAAAAATCAGGCCCCAGACAATCTCGTGGACCGATCGGGTCAGTGTCATAATCGCCCGTCCTATGGGGTATGCGATCAACTTTGAGGGCGTTATATTCAGGGCGGCACACCAGGCAACGGGAAGGGAGATCACCACCGCAATCATGGTACCCAGACAGGCAATCATAAAAGTTTCGATGGTCGGGCCGAGCAGATGTTTAAAAACCGATGGATCTGGTGGGAAAAAGCGGGCTACTGCCTTGAAAAGGGATGCGGGTCCGCCAACCCTTGCCCAGTCAGTGTCCTTGATAATAGTACTTTCGATACTCCATAAAATAAGTCCGAATAATATCAGATACCCCGTATACCTGATTGCTTTGGATTTTAGTCGATTTGAAAGAATAGTGTCAAGATGCTGGTCTATATTTTCGTGGCTCATACTGCTTCCTTTATTTTCTACAATATTTCCATTGCATATATTTCGTCCAGGGTGGCCTTGTCCACGTCTCTGGTTGGCCCGTCAAATTTCTTGATGCCATCCTGAAGGCCGATGACCTTATTGGAAAACTCCAGTGCCAGCTGGACATCATGGATATTGCACAAGACGGGCACATCCATATCCTGGGACATTGTTCTAATCATCCCCATGACTTCCCGTGCTATTTTGGGATCCAGACTTGATGTGGGTTCATCAACGAGCAAAATTTTGGGTTCCTGGATCAGAGCCCTGGCGATCCCCACCCGCTGCCGTTGACCACCGCTAAGTTCATCAGCCCGTTTATCCACAAAATCCCCCAGACCGACTTTATCCAGCAATTCCAGTGCCTTGCGGATTTCACGTTTGGGATACATGCGCAAAAAACTTCTAACTGTTCCCACATAGCCCAGCCGGCCGGAAAGAACATTGTCTATCACAGACATTCTTTCCACCAGATTAAACTCCTGAAATATCATTCCCATATCTCTTCTGGCTCGGCGTAGTGCACGATTACCCATTTGGGTAATATTCTTTCCCGTCAGAAAAACCTCTCCCGAAGTAGGTTCCACCAGGCGGTTGATACAGCGTATCAATGTGGATTTACCGGCACCGCTGGGCCCGATGATAGCAAAAAAATCCCCTGGTGAAACTGACAGGCTGACTCCTTTGAGAATTTCAGGGCCAGAGCGAGAGTAGCGTATCTTTAAATCTTTAACTTCCAGTGTGGCCATTTATTTCTCCAATCCTTCCTTAATAAAATGGTAAAAAGCGGCGTGACATCGATTTTTTAATGACTATCTGCTAATCTTTCTTTTTTTTCTTTGCATCTTTGGCTTTTTTAAGATCACGAATAACATCATAGTCTGCAGATGTCATCTTAACGAATTTATTGGAGTTGACGTTTTTAAGATAAGCTGCGCAGGATGGCTGAGTGTGTAGTGTCAAAAACGTTTCTGCAATCTTTTTCTTCAGCTCCGGACACAGGGATTTACGATAACAGAAAGGATCCTGTGGGATTGCCGGCGAAAACCAAAGGTAATTGAAATCCTCTTTTTTCACCATACCTCGTTCTATAACATTATCAAACCTATGTGTCGCAACAAAGGCGGCATCCACTTTTCCATCGTAAACCGCCATTGTCGAAAGATCATGCCCGCCTGTATACACGACTTTTTTGAAATAGCTTTCCAGAGTTGTATTGATAGTTTTTGTAAACACCACCCTGGGAACCAGGTTCCCGGATGTACTGGCCGGATCAGTGAGCCCGATAACCGCCCCTTTCAGTGATTCGATAGTGTCAAACTCACTGCCTTTGCGGGTAATCAGACAGGCCTTGTAACCAGGGCCCTCTTCCTGAATATGTCCAGGTTTCTTGGCATAGGTGGCAAAGACGTCGATATCCGGGTCCTTGGCATTGGCTAAAACATAGGAATAGGGTCCATGTACTGCAACATCTACCCATTTGCCGATCATGGCTTCAACAACAGTAGCATAGGATGTGGGCATATAAAATTCGACTTTTTTTCCTGTCATTTTGGCAAGATAATCAATAACCGGTTTATAAATTGTCAATTCCTGAATAGTTTCTTCGGTGGGAATTATTGAGAATGTAATTGAATCTGGGTCCTCGCACCCGGCGGCTTGAGCACTGCCGGATACAGAAAACATTATAAAAAAACTCAAGAAAAGGGTCATAGCCATGAAAAAGTTTCTATTCTTATACATTTTTTTCTCCTGTTATTGGTTAATATTGTTTGAACCAGATATACTGCCGTTTTTTTTATACACCCCCTTTCAATGAAAAAATGTTTAACAAGTTTCCAAGATAAAAAATTTTATATTGGAAATATGGATATCCACAGGTGTTAGGGTGTAACAATATCGAATCGATAATACAATGCGTGAATCTACGTAAATTAGCATGGGTAGAATTACCCAGTTTTGATCCAGATGGCTTGAATTAAAAGATCTACTTACAGATTTGAAATAGATGTATATTTTTTCCGAATGGCATACTTAACAATATCTGCCGTTGTTTTCAAGTTCTTTATTGCCATAATATTTGCCCGGTGTTTTTCAACGGTTCTGACACTTAAAAACAATAGCCTGGCAATTTCATTGTTTGTTTCTCCTTGAGAGATGAGTGTGAGTACTTCCCGTTGGCGGTTAGTGAGTGTTTGTGGTTTCGAAATCTGGTCACCATGACATTTTTTAATGAAATTTAAAGTCAAGTCCTTGGTAAATGTTTTTGATATATATATACCGCCATTAATCACCGTTTTTATTGCCGCAAAAAGTTCGGCCCCGGCATCTTGTTTTAGTACATATCCGTCTGCTCCTGCTGAAATGGAATGTTGAAGATATTCCATATTATTATGCATAGTAAGAATGATAACTTTTACAGCAGGGTCGATCTGTTTTATTTCCCGGGTTGCCTCTATTCCACGAATTTTAGGCATGGAAATGTCTAAAAGGACGAGGTTAGGAGACATTTCATCGATCATTTGCAAAAGCTCAAATCCGTCATTTGCCTCGCCGATAACTTTTATATAATCAATATCTTCAAGTATTTTTGTCATGCCAAGGCGAAACATTATATGATCATCAGCAAGCAATGTTCGATAGATTTTCACTCTTTTCCCTCCTGATTATAAATGATATTCTAGTGCCTTTTCCTTTTTGGGCAATGATATTCAAATATGACCCCAGCATCAAAGCCCTTTCCTGCATAGCTGCCAATCCAATACCTTTTTGAGTAGACTGCCTTGAGGATAGTTCAGTTAGATCAAATCCAACGCCATTATCTTCCATAATAAAAATGATTTCGTTCTTTTTTTTTTGAATTGAAACGCTGATGGCGTCAGCATTAGCATGTTTTCCCACATTGGTTAAAAACTCTTGAAAAATTCTGTAAACCATTATCTGGTTTTCCGATACAAAGCAGGCATCAATATTATCAATATTCAGTGAGTATTTAGTGGGGTAATGGTCAGAAAATTCATTAAGCATCCATTTTAATGCCGCTGTCAATCCCAAATCTTCCAGGATTGACGGGCTAAGATCCCTTGACAGACGTCGAACGTCTTCAATTATAAAATCGATATATTCTTGAATATCAGTCAATGTTTCATCATTAAATTTGTTCTCACAGCCTTCTTTTGTTTGTAGGAAACTCAGCTTTACCTTTAACAAGGATAGAGATTGTCCCAAATCATCATGCAGCTCACAAGATAGTTGTCTACGTACTTTTTCCTGAGTTGTTAGAACCCGTGAAGACAGCCTTCTGAGTTTTCTTTCAGAATTTTTCAGTGCTCTTTCTGTAATGATATGCTCTTTAATTTCTTTTTTTAAAAATTTGTTTGTTATCGATAACTCGCCTGTTCGCCTTTCGACCTTCTGTTCCATTTCGTCATAAGCCTTTTTCAGATTTGCTTGTGTACGCTTCAGATCAGCTATATCCTGTGCTACGCAAACAATTCCGTCAACCTGGGAATTATTATTAAAAAAAGTTGAGCCTGAAAAGAGAACAGGAATTTTTATGCCATCCTTTGTTAGATAAATCATTTCAACATTGGCAATTGAACCCTTATGAACAAATAAGTCAATTATGGAGGTATCGGTATTTTCAGGCAGAATTATATTTTCAATGGACTGCCCCAAAAGTTCGTCCCGGCTATAACCCAGCATATCGGTGGCCGACTGATTGACCTTTCTGATTGTGAAGTCAGGATTTGCAACAATCAATGTATCCAGCATTGACTTGACTATGTTATCCATATAGGTTTTTGAAACGGTTGATTCTCTTAAATCTTTTATCATATTGTTAAATACATCCGTTAAAACTCCAATCTCATCTTTGCTTTTGATCTTTATTCTGGTTTCAAAGTTTCCTTTGCCAACATTTTTGGCAGCAGCTGTCAGGTCATTGATGGGTTTGAAAACATAGCTTGACACCCAGCCACCCAGTAATAAGGTACTTAATAGGATTAGTATGGTTGAAAAAATTATGATGACGCCAACATTCGGCAGGTATTCAATAATGATTTTTTTAACTCTCTGTGCATTCTCTTTTTGTTTGTTTTTCCTGTATTGTTCTATAATTGGATAAATGTTCAGCTTATAGTGAGGTTCAAGTGTCTTTTTAAAAAAACGAGGTGCGTTTTCAGGTATGTTTTCAACAAGATGAATGAAATGAGATAGGTATTTCAAGTAATAATAAAAGTGTTTTTTTTCTACATTATGCCTGCCTGTCAAAATAGTTTGTTCGCTATTATTAAATTGGGGTTTTCCATCCTTTTGAATCCTGTAAAATTCTGTTCCAATTAATGAAGACAAACTGCTTTCAACCTTGTTAAGATCTGTTATCAATTTTTTCTTGATCTGATCCTTGTTTTCTAACTCCTGGTTCGTATCGGAAATTTGTGAAAATGTATAGATTATTTTAGGCTGATTATCAATCAGGGCTTTTATTGATTCTTCGCTGGTTTCAAGGGCGTGGACTATCTTATAGGAAGATTTGAATATTTCAATGGAATCAGCTTCCAGCTGAACTATTTTATTTTTTAATTTGTTAAATGATGTAATCGTCAAATAACCGGCGCCACACATCATCAAAGCAATGGTAATGTATCCGAAAATAAGTTTATGCGTAAGACTCATTGCACGCTTTCCCTATGGATTATTCTTTCAATTTTATGGCACAATACCAGGCTTAGGTCTGTCAAAGGGTATGGTTTATTCTATTTTTTGTTCTAATTCCCGTATCACATCATAATCTTCAGAGTTCATTTCTACAAAACCTTTGGCGTTAATATCTATCAGAAATTGAGAACAAGAAGATTGAGTGTGGAGGGTAAGAAAAGTATCAATGATCTTTTTTTTCAATTCCGGGCATAAAGAATTTCTGTAACAAAAAGGATCCTGGGGGATAATCGGCGAACTCCATAAATAATTATAGTCATCTTTTTTTATAATTCCCCTGTTAATGGCATTATCAAATCGATGGGTGGCTACAAATGCTGCATCTATTCTTCCATCATATATGGCCATGGCAGACAGGTCGTGGCCGCCAGTATAAACTATCTTACCAAAATATTTTTCAAATGGCATATTGATATATTTTGCAAATAACACCTTTGGTATCAGGTACCCCGAGGTGCTTGATAGATTTGTGAGACCTACTATGGCGCCTTTTAAAGATTTAATGGAAACATAGCCTGACCCTTTTTCGGTTATGAGTATGGATTTATAGCCCGGCCCTTCTTCTTGAATATAACCGGCTTTTTTTATATAGGTGGCAAAAACCTGAATGTCCGGTTCCTTTTTATTGGCAATCACATAAGAGTATGGCCCAAGAATAGCCACATCTATCCATTTTTCCGCCATGCCCTGAATCACGTTTTCATAATATATTGGCACATAGAATTCTATTTTTTTCCCAGTCATCCTCCCAAGATAATCGATAACCGGCTTGTAAATGGTTAACTCCTGAATACTCTCTTCAGTGGGAATTATGGAAAAAACCAATGTTTCCGGGTCCTCACATCCAGCAGAGGATTGCCTGGTATTCAGGTTTAAAGCAACCATCATAATAGATAACATAAATAATAATTGAGTAAATTTTTTCATAAAGAACTTTTAACTATTTTGATAGTGAAAAGAAAAATTATAATAAAAATCAATTTGACTCCGCATGGTTAGTCAAAAAAATTCAATAACATAACCGAATAAAAGTCAACCTAATTTTTAACAGGGTACTTCATATGAAACTTGACCGACGATGGGTTCCATTAAATATTTCAAATCGACTGATCAAGGCTCAAAATTAATTCTATAACCCATTACAACGATTAATAAGATAATCAAAAAGCTCCCAATTCTTTACGCTTTTCTTTTGCTTATCCTCATCAACCGTCTCGCTCAAAACGAAGGGCACTGTTGTCTCAGTAAGGCCACCATGAGATCGCAACGGCCCTTTGAGTTTTGATAGATCATGGTTTGCTGGTGTCTTGCCAAATACCGTATCCCTTTGGGCAAGGACAACAAGATCACCCATCCTGTCGGCTGGAAGGGCATATTTTCGGCATGCTTCATTCTTTGTAAGCACCTCGTCAATGCCCTTAGTTCTCGACAGCATAACTTTTATCAATTCACTTTCCTTTTCAAGGCAGTAAACCGTGGCAAATGAACCCAAGGCAGCATGGTGAGTGACATAGGGGTCAGTGATGGGTAGCACAACACGAATTTGGCTTCCAACAAACCGGGTAATAACATCTTCCAAGTAAATTATATTCGGCGTACCGTCAGCCTTGATCTTGTAATTCATTCCATGGTCAGCAGTTATGCCCACCCTGGCGCCCCTGTCTATGAATTTTCCGATTATTTCATCTATCTCTGAAAGCATAATGTTCGCTTCATCCTGTCCTGGAGCTGATCTGTGCTGTACGCAATCGGTCAAAGAAATATACATAAGGTCCAAAGATGTCCGGCAAAATACAAGATATGCTGCCTGCATGGTGTAGCGGTTAATGCATGCTTCAGAGTAATGTGGAGGTGCTTCATTAAGTTCTTCTGCCACATTTCCGATGTCGGCGAATTGGGTCTGGTCTGCCCTTTCACCGGAAAATGCAACACCTTCCCAGCCCTTTGATAAGAGTTTGAGCAGTTTGTTTTTAGCAGTAATAGCTGCGACAAGGTGGCCTGCCCGGGACGCCGCTTCAAGAATAGTGGGGACACGTAAGAATTCAGGTTTATCCATCATCACTTCGCAGTCCTGTTCCACATCGTAGAAATAATTCCCGCAGATACCATTTTTCTCTGGTTCAGTCCCGGTAATAATGGCAATATTGTTGGGATTGGTAAAGGAGGGCATGACCGAAGTAGCGGTCATAAAATATTTCTCTTCCTTCAGTTTTTTCATCACCGGCATGCACCCTGACCTGATAGCTGATTCAAGGTATGCAGGAGAAGTGCCGTCCAGGCAAATAGCCACCACCGGTTGATAGATCTTCTGATATAGAGTGCCATTAAGCTTAAATGGTTCTTTCACAATAATTCTTCCTCTATTCTTGAGTGGCATAATTATGTATGGTAAACATAAATCGGCACCTTACCTTAAATTTCCAACTTGCAGTCAACATAACATATTTGCAAATCCCTTATCGAAAATATCAATATATAAAATAGCGAGGAAAATTGTAAAAACCAACAATAAAATAAATTTATGGGTCCCTATATTAAGATTAAATAATTACAACGTGTTACGTTGATTTGCTCTCAATTTTTTTTAAAATTAGTTTCGCTGGATAAAAAAATGACGAACTTGAGTTAAGTTGGTCAAGATTCATATTGATAACCCCTTCTCATGAAAAATTAAATTATTATGACAAAGTTCTATACACTGCATAACAATATCAATTCAAGCATTTTTATTGTTTTGCCGGGAGCTTGCAAATTTAACATAAAGATTTTACTGCTGTTGAATCAGGTTCATAAATTGCTTGAGGGGTTCTGAGATATGCTTTTCCATGTGATGGATCATGTAGAAGGTTCGATATAGAGCTGTGGATGATAATGAAAGTGCGATCAGCTTTCCGGATTCAATCTCCTTTGCCGCCACTTTTTTTGAAATCGGGGCTATTCCCGTGCCACCTTCTACAGCTCTTTTAATGGCCTCGTTGTTGGAAAAGGTTATGGGCATTGTCACTGAAACATTGTTGGCTTTAAGCAGATCATGAATCATTTTCTGGAAATATGACCCCTGCTCATGCATGATGATCATGTGTCCTTCAAGGTCAGTCGCCTTGAGCTGTTTCTTTTGTGCCAGTGAATGAGAAGTGCCCAGAATGATCACTATTTCATCTTTAACGATCTCAATAGTGTTTAACTTTCTATCTTTAACTGGAAAGGAAACAAAACCTATATCATTTTTTAAGTTAATTGTGTTTTCAACAACCAGCTGGTTGGAAAGGACCTCTAAAGTGACCCGGACCTTAGGAGACTTCACATTAAACCGGTTGATGAATTCCGGAAGATAATATGCCCCAAAACTTTCAGAAGCATTAATTTTAAGGTGCTTTAAATTTTCACTTTGAAAGTCTGTCATGCAGTCATCTGCGATGTTTTCAAGGTCAAATATTTTTTTTGCAATTTGGAAAAGGTTGTCACCGGCCAGGGTCAATTCCATATTTTTGCCAAGCTTATGAACAAGGGGCACTTCATAATATTCCTGAAGCCTCTGGATACCTTTTGTTACAGCCGGCTGGGTTATATTTAATTCCTCGGCCGCATGACTCAGGCTTTTGTGCTTGACTGCAAGATAAAAAAGTTTGAGTTGGTTGAGGTTCATAGGTTTCCATCTTAAATTAAATGCAAAATTAGTCAAGTAGCAACTATGGCCTGTCTCAAAGAGAAAATAGCAACAAGCCTGGGCCTGCCAGGGTCCATTATCAGATACCCTCAACCTCCATAGAAAAATTTGCCCAAACAATACTTAATATATTGTAGAAGGAGATCGGCGGCACTTCTTGACTAAGTTCAATAATACACATATAAACAAACAACTTACCTATTGCTTGATGAGATCACTTATATTTCACTCATTTTATAAGGAGAACAAAGGCCTGTGCAGATCAGAAAATTGAACGATATTCTATTATTAGTGATCTTTTTTATATGCCTGCCATCGTTAATGTGGGGGGAAACTAACACTCAAGCATCTCTGGACGATAAAAAATCCCTGGTTCAGTTTGAGCAAGCTGTTGAAGCTGCAAAAACACACCTTGATGTCCTGGAAATAGAACTGATTACAGAACGACGAGGGCTTAAGGAAGAAGCAAATCAGCAACAGATCTACAGGACCCAGATGAATTCTCTAAGAAACTTTCTGCTTGTTCCTGAGATCAGCATTTCCGTCCTGGAAAAAGGTGTTGAGGAAATTGATATTTCAATATCTTTAATCAAATCAAAAATTCAAAGAACAACGGGAAAAGATGATAAATCAAGCCAAACTCTTTCTGCGGTAAAAGATAAAATTATTTTAATCGATCAAAGAATTGAGGAATCCACTTCTTTCAAGGACAAAGACATAATCAGGGAAACCGGAATAAAGGAATTCAAGTCCTACCGAACAGTTCTGGGAAAACAGCAGAAAGCTCTTCTAAGCCTGATAGATATGCTGTCTTCAGAAATAAATACCAACAACGAGTTGCTTAGATCTTTCGAAGATCTCCGGATGACATTGAGAAAAGAGATCAAAGACAAAAAAGGAAGACTTTGGTCCCAAAGGGATGCCATCGAATTTAAAACCTTTTCGTCTAAAAAATTTTTAAAAGAAACTATCAGTTCATTTGCCAAAATTGGACAATTGTTCACCAATGAATGGCTATCGCTGAAATTATCCCAGTTAATGGAGCATATAAATCTTAGCGAGGTGATGGTCATTGCTGTTTTTTTGTTGTTCAGTCTTTTCTTTTTCCAGGGACTGCCTGTTCTAAGAGGCAAAGAGCTCTACAAGAACAATATCCACAAGCGTACGGGATATCCTCTAATTGTCCTTGAGGGTTCCCTGGTTATTATTTTCTGGATACTGCTGACAATTATACTTTCAAAAACCCAGGTATATTTGATTTTTCCCGATTTTATCAAATTTATAAAAACATTTTTAACTATAATTCTGATCACTAAGATCGCATCTGATTCCATCCGCCTGATTGTCAACGAAAAGGGGCTTGTATTCTTTAAAGCCCTGTACGGGTGGAGAAATGCATTTATATGGGGAATCAGACTGTATTCCCTTGTTTATCTTTTGATCTTCAGATTCCTTTCTTTGGATACCGTAATTTTGGCATCCATTCGGATTTTTTCCGAAGCAGTGCTTGTTGCCGGTGTGTTTTTATTCTGGAAGGCATATAGAAAAATGGAAAGCCAAACCAATGGCATAGAGATGAAGCTGTTGAGCGTATGGTCAAAGTCTGTAGTGCTTTCAGGCCTTTTTGCCGATATTGCCGGATACGGACATTTTGCATCCTGGTGGTACATATCCTGGGGGGTTTCTTTAGTGATTATCAGCGTCTGCATACTGCTTGTATATTCAATGAAAGATATTGACCGTAAATTCAAGGAAAAAATTGAACCGGAATCCCAAAGTCCTTACGGCATATCTTATCCATTTTATTGGATTTTATCTAAAGGGCTTTATTTTTTTATCATTGTGTTTGCACTGACGGGGCTTGCATTTTCATGGAGCTCAAGTGATGTCTTTTTTGTATGGCTTTGGGAGATATTTAACAAAAACTATGTGATCGGAAAGATTGAATTGAGTATGGTAAACTTTGCCTATTCGATTCTGGTTATTCTTTTGACCTATCTTTTTACCCAGTTGTGGGAAAAAGTCATGGCCAGGCATGTGTTAAAAGAAAGTGGGCTGTCTACAGGAGCAAAGGGGTCGGTCACTACCATTTCAACGTATGTGATTTGGTCGGTAGGCATCCTGATCAGTCTGAGTGTTTTTGGGCTGAATTCTACATCCCTGGCAGTTGTATTCGGGGCACTGAGTATCGGGCTTGGATTTGGTCTGCAAAATATATTCAATAATTTTGTCAGTGGTCTGATTCTGTTGTTTGAACGTCCCATACAGGTGGGCGATGTCGTTGAAGTGGGAGGCGTATGGGGAGAAGTAAAAAAGATTAATGTTAGAGCCACACTGGTTCAGACCTATACCAATTCGTCGCTCATTATTCCGAATTCCGAGTTCATCAGCGCCTTGGTAACCAATTGGAGCCATAAAGATCCTTTTATCAGAAGGGATCTGATGGTAGGCGTAGCATATGGGTCAGATACAGCACTTGTAAAAACGCTGTTGTTACAGGCAGCAGATTCAGTGACAGAGGTGTATGATAATCCACAAAAACCCCGGGTTCAATTCATCAACTTTGGGGACAGCTCTCTGGATTTTCGATTGAGATTCTGGTCAGATATCGATAACTTTATTGAGGCGGAAAGCAAATTGAGATTTGAGACTGACAGACTTTTCAAGGCAAACAAAGTGGTTATTCCGTTTCCACAGCGAGATGTTCATATTTTAAGCGGACCACAGGTTAGATTGGAAAAAGAAATTAAGGATTCAACCAAAACAGACGATTGAAAACCCTTTGGTTTTTGGTGGCCCAGGAATTGAAAGAATTGTTAAATGCAGGGAAAGGGCCAAAAACAAAAAGCGAGAAGATTGACTGGATCATGGAATGTGATCGGACTCGCATCAGGTAAGTGGCTGAACGAACCGCCCGTTTTGTTCAAGATATTGAATCTGCAAGGGACAGAGCGCTTATCTCCCAGGAAGAAATCAAAAGCAGGACATCGAATCAGATGAATAAGGCCATATATATCCTCTCAATTATTACTGCTATATTTTTACCATTGAGCCTTTTGACTGGTCTGCTTGGAATCAATGTCGGCGGGATTCCCGGCGCAGAGAATAAATGGGCTTTTTTTCAAAAAGTTGCTAATCTGAGATTTCCGTTTTAAGTTGAATATTATATTTGTCGATTTTAGCGTGAAGTGTCGGCCTTGAAACCCTCAACATTTTGGCAGCCTGGGAACGGTTACCATTGGTCATTTTCAGTGCTTCTGAAACAACAATACTTGAGATGGTGTCTATAAAATTATCAAAACTGTAATTTTCAGATTTATTGACTAATATTTGTCGGACCCATTCCCTGATGGTTTTTAATTCAATCTCGCCATTTAATTCAATTTTTTTGCTTTTTTGAACCATATGTTCCAGGTCTGCTTCAGAAATCGGAGCACCCCTGTTAAAAATAAGTATTTTCTGAATCAGGTTTGATAACTCCCTTATGTTTCCCGGCCAGCCATAATGATTCAGAAGCATTAAGGCGTTTTTTTGAATCCCGGGGTTATCAATCTTTAATTCATTGGAAAATTTAAACATAAAATATGAAATCAATCTATCAATATCTTCTTGGCGATCTCTTAATGCCGGGAGTTCTATGGTAACCACTTTTAATCGGAAATATAAATCTTCCCGGAATTTTGCTTCCTCAATAGCATATTCCAAATTTTTATTTGTTGCTGCAATGATTCGAACATCAACGGGAATGGTCTGCTCACCTCCCAACCGTTCAATACTTTTTTCCTGTAAAAGCCTTAAGATTTTGGCCTGTATATTTAATGGCATGTCTCCAATTTCGTCCAGAAACACAGTGCCACCGTTTGCCTGTTCAATCTTACCAATGTGTCTTTGGGAAGCACCGGTGAATGCACCTTTTTCATAACCGAACAATTCACTTTCAAGCAGAGTTTCAGGAATGGCAACACAATTAATGATTAAAAAGGCCTTATCCGAACGGATACCATGCTGATAGACTGCTCTTGCCACCAATTCTTTTCCCGTCCCTGATTCTCCCCGTATTAAGACAGTTGCATCAGTTTGAGACACCCTGCCGATTGATTTATATACATTCTGCATTAGTTTGCTTTGACCGATAATAGCATCTCCTGACTGTTTGCCTGGAATAGCATCCATTTCAACGGGAGATCTCATAAAATATCCAGCCTCAATTGCCTGTTTGATCAAATCGAGCATTTCCGGAACTTCAAAGGGTTTGAGCACATAATCGTAGGCCCCCATTTTAGTAGCTTCTATAGCGATGTCCGTTGTTCCATAGGCTGTTACGATAATCACGGGAAGTTTCAAATCTAGATCCTTAATCCGTTTAAAAGTTTCCATTCCGTTCATACCAGGTAAGCGCATGTCTAAAATAACTAGATCCAGTATATTCTGTTTAACGATTTCAATGCCTGCCTCTCCGGAAGCTGCGTTTAGTACAGCATAATTTTCTTCCTTTAAAAGCTTGCAAAAACTGATCCTTAACTGATCATCGTCATCTATCACTAAAATAGTATTCATTTTATGAGTCCTTTATGGGCAGAGTAATCAGAAAAGATGTCCCGTTGCCTTTTCCACTGGATACATCCAGCCATCCGCCATGCTCATTTATGATATTAAAGGCAATATTAAGTCCAAGGCCTGTTCCCTCTTCTTTTGTGGTAAAAAAGGGATCAAATATTCGATCTCTTATATTTTGAGGAATTCCTTCCCCATCATCCATTATACGGATTACATCAACTTTTTTTAATGGTTCAACATATGTTTCTTCTTCGTAAATATTGATATGACCTCCTCTATCCATGGCTTCACAGGCATTAATTATGATATTGACAATAACTTCTTTGAGTTGTTCCGGATCCAGTAATGTCTTGGCAAGGAGACCGTTGCGAATAATTTTTAATGTCACATGATAGGATTTTAATCTTTGTCCTAAAAGATAAACAGCACTGTCTACAACAACGGAGGGACTCATCTTTTTGATCAAAAGTTTTGGTGGGCGGGAAAATTCCAAAAAATTTTCAACAATTTTGTTAATCTGCAATACTTCCCCGGATATTACAGTAAAATCTTCTTTTTGTGACTCTGAAAAGGAACAGGTTCGATTTAAGGAAAAAAGCCTCATCTTTACAGATGTCAAGGGATTGCGAATACTATGGGCAATCCCCGCAGCCAGTTTGCCGACCAGAGCCATCTTTTCCGACTGCATCAATGATTCCTGGCTTCGTTTTAATTCCAAATGTGCCTGTTCCGTATTTTCTATAAGACTAAGGACGCTTTGTTCCAATGCGTCAACCTCGTTTTTAGCTTTACCCGGGCCACCCTTTGTGTCTGCCTGCAGTGCCAGTTTTCGGATAGGGGCCAAAATATGACGAGCAAAAATAAAATTAACCAAAAGGCTGAGAAGAATAACAATCACAACGCCCATTAATACCATATATCTCAATCGATTTGCTTCTTTCTGGCTAATTTCTATTGCTTTTTGTATCCTGTTTTTATGGAAGGACTTAAACAGTTCACATAATTCAAGTATATTAAAAAAAGATTGCCTTACCTCTTTATGAAGGATGAAGCCATTTTTATGATCCCCTGTCTTATATAATTCAATCACTTTATCCCTTGTTGCAACATAAACCTTATAGTCTTTTTCAATTTCAGCTATGGTTTTTTTTTCCCATGGTTCATTAATCAATGAATTGACCAACGTCAGATTTTGATCAAAAAGTATTCGGTATTTTTTTAACTGAACAAGCCAATCTGGATTGTTATCCAGAAAATAATAGGACACATACCCTTTCTGGTTGACCAGTGAAGTGCCCAGGGCTTCAGCAGACTGAAGTATTTCTACATTTTTGCTGATGATGTTTTTAAAGACGCCTTCTATTTTATAGGTATACCAAACCATCAGTACAGCGCCAATCAAAGAGATGCACAATAGAATGGCATTGACCAGGTATACTCTGTTTTTAAGGCTTAGAGAGATTGAAAATTTATCAAACATGCCGATAGTTAACTTCCTTATTATTTAATGATGCTTTCTGATTTCAATTCTTTTCTGGCCTCACATATTTCCATGAAAATATCTGTCAGTCTTAATATTCCGACAATTTCTTCTCCCTGGCTCACCAGAAGGGATTGGTGGTGTCCCATGATCAACTGGTGTACGGCTTCATTCACTCCTGAATCTTCTTTCACATACTCACCTTCTGTCAGTTTATACATCACATCTGTTACGTTTTGTTCTCCAGCTTTGTGACAAATATCTTTTAAAGGTTCATACCATAATTCATACTGATCTAAAATGGATTTCATAAACTGAGGGCTAAACCCAAACCGGGAGACAGACTCTTTTTCTCCCAAAAGATCGTATTTTGGTTCTAAAGTCCTGATAACATCCATCTGGCTGATCTTCCCAAGGATCTTCCTGGTTTTTTTTTCACAGACAAGAATGGCCCTGTGCCTGTATCTGCTTTTATCAAATTTGGACTGAGCTGTTTCTAAAGCATCAATGGCATCAGACAGGGTAGCATCTTCAAAAACAGTTGCATACTCAGTGAGCGGCACCATTAAATCTTTCACCAGTATTGTCTTCATAAAACATATTCCTCTGAAAATTACGATAGGTTATTTAAAACAAATTTAATTTCTTTTTCATAACAATGAAAATATCACACATCCCCACTTCTTCGTAGAAGCAGCCTTACTTCAGCCTGCCGGATTCGTTCTTCCTGTTCGTCTTTTCTTATTCTGGCTTTTTCCAACTTGATTTTAATTTCATCAAAATCAGCTGGTTTCATCAGGTAATCAAAGGCCCCAAGTTTCATCCCCTCCACGGCAGTTTCCGTAGATCCGTGTCCTGTCAATAAAATAATTTCAACATTGGGGTGCAGGATCTTAATCTGCCTTAAGGTGGCAATACCATCCATGCCCGGCATCCTGATATCAAGAATGACAACGTCAATGGCCACATGTTCCAGTATTTTCAATGCCTCCTTGCCACTGTAGGCAATGGATACTTTTTCTCCCTGTCCCTGTAACCTAAGGGAAAACATTTCAACAAAATCTTTTTCATCATCAACTATGAGGACTTTGGCTGGTATTTTTATCATGCCTGCTCACTCCTTAATTCATTTATTATTGTTTCACCACTTCTTCACTTTCAAATCCCCTGGGTAGTTTGATGATAAAAGAAGTTCCCTTACTCAATATGCTTTTAACCTCAATCTCACCTTTAAGATTGGTAAGAAGTTTATGGACCACAAACAGTCCCAAACCAGTCCCTTCATCAAAGGATTTGGTTGTAAAAAACGGATCAAATATCTTCCCTAAATTTTCTTTGGGTATCCCAAAACCGTTATCCTTAATTTCAAAAATGATATTATCATTGACTTCACACATGGACAAAATAATGGAACCGTTTTGCTCCACTGCATGAATAGCATTGTTCAAAAGGTTCATAAGTATCTGCCGAATCTGATAAGGATCACTCCAGAGAATATTTTTTTCATCATAGATTTTCCGGGTCACCGTTATATTTTTCTGTTCCAGTTCTTTTTTTAACAGGCCCAATGTTTCACACAGTAATTCCTTAAGGTTAACTTCACAAAATTGCGATTCCTGTTTTTTTACATGACCCAGAAGCTGATGGGTTATCTTTCGGGCTCTCTTAATACTTTTTTCTATTTTTTCTATTCCCATCAGCAATTTTTCTTTCTGGGGGTACTTAGACATTTCCGGTGCACTGATTACCTGTTTCATAAACCCGGCTGATTCATTGATAATAGCCAGAGGATTGTTTATTTCATGGGCAATGCCCGTGGACAATGTGCCAAGAGATACAAGCCGTTCAGTGTCAATCATTTTTTTTTCCAGCTTTGCACGGTATTTACGTTGTTCGTGTTTTTCCTGTTCAAGCCTGGTCATTTCAAAGGCCTGTTTGATTTTATTTACCAGATGATCAATTTCCACAGGTTTTGTAAGATAATCAAATGCACCTGATTTTATTCCATCGATTCCATCTGAAACGGCAATGTTGCCGGTTAAAAGAATTACCTGAACCTTTTTATACACCTGTTTAATCGCTTTTAATGTATCAATACCGCTTATCCCGGGCATTTTAACATCCAGAACAACCACATCCAAAAGCTCTTTACCGAGAATGTTCAGGCATTCTTCTCCACTTGAAGCCTGTACCGGGACAAATCCCCTTTTCCCAAGCCTCTTGGCGATTGTCATCCTGAACCCTTCTTCATCGTCAACCAGAAGAAGGCGGATCTTATTATTATAAAGTTTGTTCATGCTTTATCCTTTATAATCCTTTTGTAAATATTATCCCTAAATTAAACCCAATATTTTCCACCACACACCTGCAACAATGACTAAAACCGTCAGTAAAATAGGTGTGGCAACCAGTCCGACCTTTGTAAGGTCTGATGATTTAAAATATCTATAACTGTAGGCAATGGCATTAGGAGGACATCCGATTACAAGGAGCATTGCAAAGGAGGTAGCCATCCCGAGACAGAGAGCAAGAATCGTCGGATCAACCCCTTCAAGCTGTGCTATGGGAATGACAATGGGGAGAATCAGAGCGGCCGCTGCAACATTGGCCATTGCGTTTGTTACCAAAGCACCGAAAATACCCACACCAATGAAAAGGACCAGCCATCCCTTTCCCTGGATCAGAGGAAAGAACAAATTGGCAAAATAATCTGCTGCTCCTGAATATCCCATGGCAAGACCCAGTGAAATGCCACCGCCAAATATAAACAAAGCAGTTCCCCATTCCAGGTTATCATTGATATCTCTCCACTTTAATGCTTTGAACAATACCAGGGCAGCAACTCCCAGCATACCAGTTACGGAATAATCAATGCCATGAAGCCCTTTGGTCAACCAGAGCATAAATGAAAGGGCAATAATGGTCATGGTTTTTTTCTCAAGCGTTGTCATAGGTCCTAAATCTTCATCAAACTCCGGCAAGGTGTACTTCGGGTCTGGTCTGTAAACCAGGTATACAATGAATACAGCAATGGGAACAGTTATTATAGCTGCCGGCATGGCATATAACATCCATTGAAAAAAGGTGATCTCAATTCCTGTAAATTCTTTTAAAAAAGCAGCAGAGACCATGCAGCGTCCTCCCCCGACAAGGGTTCCCATGCCACCGCTTGAGCATGCAAAGGGTAATGACAGCATCATAAACTTTGCAGTGTTGGTATTGGGTTCAATGCCGGCCGCCCGCATCAGCGGCAGCATTGTCACAATCCCTATGGCACAGGCAGCGGCATCATGCATAAAAGATGATGCAAGCCCGAGCCCGATGGCAATAATAAAGGTAAACCGGGTAATACTGTTTCCGGCTTTTTTTATAATATAATATCCCAGTCGTTTTGTTAAGCCCGCTTTATCAAGGGCAATGGCAAAAATCAGGCAGCACATGATAAAAATGACCACGGGGTGCATATAAGGTGCCCATGCACTTTTTACATCAGTAATCTGCATGACAACCAGGGAAACCCCGATTAAGACTGCTGTTATTTCTAAAGGGATGGGCTCGATGACAAATAATATGACAAGAACAGCAAGAATGGCTAAAAATCGTTTTGCCTTTGGCGAAAGTCCGTCAACATAATCTACTTCCACTGCATTTAGATTCAAATCCTTTGCTTTTTGATCTAAAAATTTAGCACTTGCCTCAAGCGATCCAGGTGCTTTTGCTTTTAAAATATATGATTCTTTTTCAGCTTTTTTAACAGGAGTAACAGCAAAATGCTCTGTGACATTCTGCATAATTATTCTGCTCGTATCGCCTGTAATCTTAAATTGTGTTCCTTCCGGTCTTGGCAGCAGAAAAACAATAACACCTATCAACACCGCAGCACCAAGTTTAAATCCATTGGTCTTATAAAACATATCTTCTCCTTAACAGCTCAACTCATATTTGTATTTTTTTGTTATTCCGAAAGAGATTCCTTTGGCAACTCTTGTTGATGTCTATGTGCTTCGTGGATTTTATCCATTAACTCCGAAAGTTCGCAAGGTTTGCTCAGGTAATCAAATGCGCCAAATAAGATTCCTTCTTTGGCAGCTGTCTGGGATCCGTGTCCTGTCAGTATAATCACAGGAAGTTCGGGAATCATCTTTTTGATAACCTTTAAAACCTCAATTCCATCCATGTCTTCCATTTTTAAATCCAGAACCACCACATGAAAATCTTGTTTTCGCAGAATCTGTATTGCCTCCGTACCGCTAAACGCCTTTGTCGCATTAATGGACCGCTTGGACAGCCTGTTAGACAAGACATTTAAATATCCTTTTTCATCGTCGACTAACAGGACGTTTATAGTCATCTGTTTTTTTTTACCTGGGCTCATGATCTTAGCCTTTCCCCTATGGCCGCCGACCTGTAATTTCTTTTATACGGGCCTCCATAATTTTTTCTTCATGCCCTTTTTTCTTTGAAGCGGCATCATTTACTTTGGCTACCAGCACATCAATATCACAGGGTTTCATCAGGTAATCAAATGCGCCTATCTGCATCCCGTCAATTGCAGTTTCTACGGTGGCATGACCTGTCAGCATTATCACCTCCACAAGGGGGAATTTTTTTTTAATTTCAATCAATGTCTGTATGCCATCTATACCCGGCATTTTTACATCAAGGATGACCACTTCAATGGTTTTATCGTTCTCAAGCCTGATTAGCGCATCTTTCCCGCTGTAAACCGCAGAAACTTTTAAATCTCTTTTTTCCAGACGTTTGGTAATTGTATCAAGAAATGCTTTTTCATCATCCACGAGCAATAATTTAATATTATCCATTTTTATTTTCCTTATAGTTAGCTTTGATTATCTGTATCTTCAGTTGAATCCACCTGAAAAGGTATCCAAATTCGGAATTTAGTCCCAACGCCGACCTGACTGTAAACATCAATTTTTCCCCCCATCTTTTCGATGATGCCATAACATATTGAAAGTCCCAGACCCGTACCTTTCCCCACTGCCTTTGTTGTAAAAAAAGGATCAAATATCCTGGCGAGATTATCATTAGCTATGCCGGGACCGTCATCTTCAATTGAAATCAACAGATGATTTTTTTCAATTTTACTGACCCTGGTTTCGATCAAAATTTCCCCTCCGATTTTTTCCATGGCATCAATGGCATTATTGATTAAATTAAGAATCACCTGTTGCAGTTCAGATGGAGATATCCTGATATACGGAATATTATCCATAAGGTTTGTTTTAATAAGAACATTGTTATACCTGGCCATCTGAGTTGTCAGAGAAACAATTTCCTTTACTGAATCATTAATTTGAACATCATTGATTGTGGAGTCTGTTTTTCTGGCAAAACTAAGCAGTTTGTGGGTAATTTCCTTACACCGTTTGCCCTGGGTATTGATCTGACGCAGCGCACGCTTGAATTCATCTAAGTTTTCAGATTCATTTAAATCCTCTTCTTCAAGAAGGTCATCTATCCATCCTGCCTCTTCAACCATGATGGCAACGGGATTGTTGATTTCATGGGCAATGCCTGCGGCAAGTTCACCGATCGTGGCCAGTTTGCCACTTTCAACAACCTGCTTGTTCATGACCTCGCTTTTTTTATCTGCACTGGAAATAAGTTTTATAATATTGCTGGGAAGGGTAATGGCGACAAAAAGAATGGCAATGCATCCTAAAATAAATATGACCAGAGTTAGAACCTGTGTTTTCCATAAGTCATGGAAGGCATCATTAATATCCTGACGAAACACCATTAACCAGTCAATATTTTTAAGCATGGAGGACACATATAAATAATTGTTTCCTGAGGTGTCCTGTTTTTCTGTAATTATTGTTTCATTATTTTTATAGCTGTTACGATCCTTCATGGATGCGATAATTGATGGGTTGAGTCCTTTTTCCGTTTGGGTCTGCAGTTGGCCTTTTTCATTGATAATAAAGGCTATACCGGTTTTCCCGATATGGATATTCTCCACCAGGGAATTAAAGGCTCCAAAATTGATGGTGGATCGTAAAATATAATCAAAACCATTGGATTTAACTTTTACTGCGATGATAAAATGAGGATGCCCTCTTAAACCGACAAAGACATCACTGATATAAAAAGGTTTATCTATGGCTTTTAAAAACCATTCCGCGTCTTTGTAATCTGCATTTTCAAAATTGAACGGCCCTTCATAAGCAAACTGAAGGCCATTTTTGTTGACCAGTCCTAAATCAGTAAACACATCCCCATATTCATTTTTTAACAATTTCAGGTGTTGTTTTAAAAATATCTCCGGTGATAGCTGCCTTGTATCAAACTGCCGGGCCAGGTATTGAATATTTCCTAATTTTTCTGATAAAAAGGTATCAATGTTCTGGGTGTGCTTTTTAACCAGTTCTGAAATATGGGCCTGGATTTTTTCAGAATAGGTCAGATGAAATCGATAAAACAATATACCTGTGGTTAACATCATGGGAAAGAATGAGACAACTAAAATCAGGATGGTAATTTTTCTGGTCAATACCTGATAAAACGTTTTTCGATCTGTTAAGGATTGTCCCATTCCGGTTTTCCCTTTTTACATTTTTTCCATACTCAAAACCTTTCGTTTTTCTTATTATCAAGATATATGCCAGGCAATATTAATAAATTTTATTAGATACAATCTACTGAAAACATTATACAAATCATCATATAAAAATTATTAACAGTCCCATGTGAGTGTCAGCTTATTTTACACATTGCAAACCCTAACGTTGCATAAAAATTCCTCGCTGCTCACTGCAACAGGTTCAAATTTTGGGACCGGTCATAAAGAAATAAGTTGCCACACCAGCGATAGCCAGCCAAATATTGGTAATATTACTTACGGTAATATTTAAAATGGCTGCCAGGTATTTCCGGCGATTTAAAAGTGCTAAACAACATTTGAATTCTGGCCAGCTTGAAAGAGTGGCCAGAACGAAAAATCCGATCACCCCTTTTGGGGCATGACATTGCTGGGAGGCAAAGCTGACAACGGGGTCAAGAAAATAGCCGGCAAAAATTAATACAACAATGGCTGGAATCATACTCCATTTTGCAATAAATTCTTCCTCCATAGACTCCTCAGCCTCTTCCGGCGGCCTTTTAATAAACAACACCCCGCTCACAGCAAGGGCTATCACCACCCAAAACATATGATAATGAATCGGAACTGCATAAAAACTTACGGCCAGACCGGCTGTAAGCAGGATGCAGGTCAAACTATATCTCCAATTTGTTTTAAGTGTTTTCAAAAACACGCGACAAACCAGTGCCGCCGTTATTAACAGAATCGGGTTCATAAAATTTGAGCCCAGGGGAGTGCTGGCAGCAAACAGAACATCCCCCACTAAAAGACCGACGATTAAGCAAACAAGCTCTGGCCCGTTAGTGATGAAGCCTGTGATCGTGCCCAAACCTCTAACATCCTTGAGGGTCTCGATAATGACCTCAATGGATAATCCGATCAAAATCATTACCAGCACAACCCCTCCGGCCGCTATGAACGACTGGTTGAAGTTTCCATTGAATATCAAAGAACAGCCACAAAAAAAGGTGATAACCAAAATCCAACATATCATGTCAAGCCGGCCTACAGAATTTACCAGGAATTGTTTCATGGCTTTCTCCCACATTTTTTTAAAGATTATTTATAGAAAAGTATAACTTCCAATTAAGCATTTTTCCGATGTGCCCTAAATATTTTGTATGTGTTTCAGATAAAATTTGTTTAAAGGCGTGAAAAACTCCTTCCAGAAATCCCGGATTTTTTAAGTTCAGGTAGTATAAAACAATGGACATTAACACTGCGATCCAGATGAGGATAAACACGGTGGCAAAAACCCAGTTTTTTTTTAGTATCAAGGGTTGATTCACAGCTTTTTCCCTTGATTCTTCCATGATTTCATCTGGAATTAATTTGATTGAAAGCAGGATCAATAATGGAAGAATTAAAAGGTCATCCACATACCCCAAAATGGGAATAAAATCCGGAATAAAATCAATTGGACTTAAAGCATATCCCAAAGTAAACAAAATGATAATTCTGGGTAACAGGGTAATTTCAGGGTGCTGATATGCATAATAAATCGAGATGAGTTCATCTTTAAGCCTTTTTACCTTTGTTTTAATTTTTTCCAATAGTTTCAAAAAAACTCCCGTAAAGTTTTTTTTCCGGCTCCTGCATTTCATATCAAACCGATCAATCGAACAACTTAAAGGCATCTGAGGGCGACTCTACAACTCTCTTGAGTTTCTCTTCCATATCCTTTTTCCAGGCCTGGTCCTTTTTCCTCCACGCCCCTTCTATTTTTTCAACCAGATCATCTATTTCACAGGGTTTTGCGAGAAAATCGTATGCGCCCATACGGAGTGCTTCTATGGCAGATTCAACTGAACCGTGGCCCGTAAGTAGAAGTGTTTCAGTAAAAAGACCCAGGTTTTTGATCTTCTTTAAGGTAGCGATGCCATTCATTCCCGGCATTTTCAAATCAAGGACAATGACATCAAAATTCTCTTTTTCAAGAGCTTTTATGGCGCTTTCTCCGTTGTAAACGGCAGTAACCTTGTACTGTCTGTTTTGAAGCAGTTTGGCCATGTTGTCAGCAAATATTTCTTCATCATCCACCAATAAAATTTTACTTCCTATCATGATGTATTCTCCTATAATTTATGTTTGTTAAAACAGTTAATGCTTCAGTACCTTTATTATCAGGTTTAACCGTGTTTCATTAGATCCCCGGGTGGTTCAAACGGAAAGGTCAGAGTGAAGACAGTCCCTTTACCCATCTCACTTTGAATTTGAATGGTGCCGCCAAGTTGCTTTACGATGCTGTAACAAATGGAGAGTCCGAGGCCTGTGCCTTGTCCCACAGATTTTGTGGTGAAGAACGGATCAAAAATTTTCCCAATGTCTTTGGTTTTTATTCCGCTTCCCGTATCCTCCACTGTAATGTCGATGCCTTTGTTGTCAGTTGACAGGCAAGTGGATAGGGTTATCATGCCATGGCCTTTGTCTTTATGGGCATCTATTGCATTGTTGATAAAATTCAAGAACACCTGCTGGAGCTGTGACGGATCAGACAGGATGGGTGGAAGGCTGTCATCCAGCGAGGATGTGAACTCTATCCCGTCTGATCTGGCTTCCCTCTCCATAAGGGTGATCACTTCTATTAGAAAACGATTGATGTCCACAGTCTCGATGACAGACCGGGTTCTGCGGGCAAACTTTAAAAGGTTTCTTGTAATATGTTTGCATCGAAGCACCTGTGTGCCTATCTGGTTAAGTGAATCGATAAATTGTTCTCCCAGGGTTTCATCTGTTATGGCCGTTCTTTTTTCTGCGTCTAACAGAAGCTGACGTTCGGTCATGATAATGGCCAGGGGATTGTTTATTTCATGTGCGACGCCTGCAGAAAGCTCTCCGATGGATGCCAGTTTTCCGGCCTCCATGAGCTGATTGTTCATCCCTTCAACCTCAAAGTCTCTTTTTTTGATAACAAAAATCATATGGCGGGTTATGAATATGGTAACAACAAGGATCATCAGTGCGCTAAAATGTAGTGATACCAGGGTTGCCCTGTTAGCATGCCCCACCTCCACAAAGAGTTCTTTCTCGTCAACGCTCACCACCAGGAGCCACTTTGGATCTTTCAGCCAGGTTTCGCAGACAATTTTTTTCCGGGTCTTCTCATCTTTGTCAAATGCTTCAAGAAACCTGAATTCCAAACCATCATGAATGTCACCTTCAAATGCCGGGGCCTGCATCATAATCTTTCCACCTGAACCGGGACTGGTCTGATAGATCCCCTGGCTGTTTAAAATATAGACTTCTCCGGTCCTGCCGATCCTTACATCCTCCACCAGGGAACAAAAACTGTCTGTATTGACAGTGGCTCTCAATATCCAGCGCCTTTTGTTTTCCTTTTTTATGACGGCCATTACAAAATGGGGTTCTTTCCTGAATCCCATAAACATGTCACTGGTATAACTTCCCTTTTCCATAACTTCTTTGAACCATAATGTGTTGGAATAGTTTTTATCTATCAGATCGTAAGGCCCCACATAAGCCAGGTGATCTCCATTTTCATCTATGATGCCGATATCGGTCAGGGTCCAGGAATCACTATTGACACTTTTTAAAATCTGGCTGAGATTATCATTCTTTGTCAGGGAGACTATTGAATGAGTACTGACGATGAAGTCGAGTTTGGCTCTGTTTTCCTTCAGGAAAAGTTCTATAATTTTCTTGTGGTACTCCACTCTGGTCTCAAGTGTTTTCATCATCCGTTCCTTGGCAAACCTTGAGTAATGGATATTGATTGCCCATCCGGCAAGGAGAAGGGGAACAAGAGAGCAGATCATGGTGAGAACAATAAACCTGCGGAAGAGACGGGAATACTGTTTATTTTTTCTGGTTTCAAGGTCTTGATCCATGCTGCCTCCTTTATGTGCGGGTTTGGATACGTTTATGTGTGCAGTTAAAAATTTGTACCAATCCACACTGCGTTTATGGATAGATTATCAATAAGTATGCCAAAGGGTTTTCTCTTGTTTATGTTTTATTAACTATCTGAAATTTAAGCGTTTATTTTGAAACTATAGGAATAAAAAAATGAATGGCTTTAAAGGGTTGTCATCGGAGAGGAGACAGGGGTGGAAATTGCCATATGACAGATTGGCTGGTTTTTAAAATTATCTTTTTAAAATATGTTTTAATTATGCTTGTTTTGCAACATTAGGGTTTAAAGAACCTGCCAGTACTTTTTATGGATTTTAATGACCTTTTTGAGGTTTGCCAGACGGCTGAGGTCGCTTGTGCGGATACGATCTATCTTTTCCTGGTTTACTTCCTGAACATTGCAGATTTCTTTCATGACAGCAAGGCCGCATTCCTGAATACCTTTTATACTATACCCCCCTTCCATGACAAAGGCCATCTTCCCTCTTGTAGAATGTTCGGCTATCTCGAGGAGAAGGGCGGTTATCTGGGCGTAACCGTTTGGTGTCACTTTCATGCCTGCCAGGCGGTCGTGAATATAAAGGTCAAACCCGAAAGAAACAAGAATCATTTGGGGCTTGTACTCCTGTGCAACAGGCCCTGCAATGAAATACAGAGCCCTTCCGATGTCCCTTGCCCGGCTTCCTTTTTCCAAGGGAATGTTAATGGTGAAGCCTTCTCCCTTGCCCTTTCCAGTATCTTCAACCCTGCCTGTTCCGGGATAAGAGTTTGACTCATGAATTGAGATAAAAAGAACTTCATCCGTGTCATAAAAAACTTTTTGTGTACCATTACCATGATGAGCATCGATATCGATTATCATCAGCTTTGAAACCTTGTACCTGTGTTTCAAATACCTTGCGCCCAGGGCAATGTTGTTGAAAATACAAAATCCCATACCCTTTCCAGGACCGGCATGATGGCCCGGAGGTCTTATAAATGCAAAACCTCTTTGTGATCTGCCTTGTATTATCTCATCAACCAGAGAAAAAACACCGCCTGCCGCAAGTCTGGCCGTTGACCATGATTCTTCCGTGGTCTGGGTGTCAAAATCAAGAGAAGAAAGACTTTTCCCGGCTGTTTTTGCAACTTGCTCAACATACTCAAATGTGTGCACCCATGCCAGTTCATCTTTCCTGGCAAAGCGGGGCACAATTTTAGACCATTTTCCAACCAGGCATCTGTTTTCCAGTAGATTCTCGATTATTTTTATACGCTTGTAATTTTCAAGATGTGTAACCCCCATGAGATGATTTTGGTATCTTTGATCAATTACAACGGCAACGGGAAGGGGAATTGATTTTTCATCATGATCCGTTTCCACCCGGCCAAAGGCTTTTGCAAGGGCAAGCAGCACTTCTCCCTCTGGAATACTGCCGGCATTTTTAAGGAGTAACCGCACCGTTGTACGGCCTAAAAGATTTGAACTGGCAGGATGAAGCGCTATTTTTATGAATGCAAGGGCGCTCTTGCACTGTCTGTTTGCATTTTTTCTTTGTTTGAGAAATTTTATTTGTCCGGGAATTTTTTTGCATAAAAGATTCGTGATGGAGGGGTGTGTATGTGTTGAGAATGCTTCCATTGCCGCTATTGTAGTTAAAAGACTCCCCTCTGGAGATTGAAGTATGTATCTATGCGGTCCCCTGGCGTGGAATCCAATGGATTCGTAAAATCCTTTTGATTCAATTTCTGATTCAAGCATGATCTCTTTTACATCAGGAAAGTGGCTTTTACAGAGCATCCAGACGCCTGCCATGATAAAAGACCCTGCACCTTTGACAAGATAAGGGTCGCTTTGGGAACCGGATCTTCTGCGGGTTGCAATATATTTTACTTCAATTCCCTTGTAAAATAGTTTTCTTATTGTTTCCAGGAAAACCAATCCCTGTAACTTTTTTTTTGCAATACAGGCAAAGATAAAGCTGTCAGTGCCTGATATCAGGCAGTTTAAGAGGAAGCGGATGTGGAAAAATTCCAGATTGAGACGGGCAGCCTGATAAAGGCTTTCCCGGGAGAACGGGAACCCCACGAAGAAGGCTCTTGTATAATCGCTTATTACCCCTTGGAAAAGTATTCGGGGATCATCCTCAGACGTATTGAAATCATTTTGGTCGGTGCAGCAGTTTTTTATCTCTTCAAGTCGTTTGAGTCGTTGCTTAAGCAGATTGACCAAAGGACTTTCACTGGCCTTGTTTTCTTTTTGAAGCATTGCTGAGATCTGTTGTTCAAGTTGTTCAGAAGCCAGATCGATTTCATAATTGAGCATTAGTGAAAGGCCTGCTGTATCGGTTTTAAGCGCATGCTTTCCAGGCGTTGCTGTGGGTTCCCTGTGGAGCAGGTTGCTCTTTTCGGCTATTTCTCCATAATGAATAAGCAATGCCTGTTCAATTGGCGGCGTACCGCTGATGAAAAGCTGGACCTTGTTGACCCATACTTTTTTGTTGCCAAAAAAAAAGTATGGGCTTTTTTCGTCCCGGGCTTCTTGTGCAGAAGGTACATCTATCCTTCCCTTCCCCAACATGGTATTCATGGTATAGGCAATTTCAGGTGCTCTTTTAGCGATAGCATCTATGGCCTGTTTGATATTTTCCCGTGTCAGCATCATCAATCCTAAATCACGAGATTTGAACCTGAAAATTCCTCCATAAAATTTCTTGGTACCCGAACTTCAAATATTGCACCCTGTTCTTCTCCATTTCTGACGGATATTTTTCCGCCAATTCTTTCTATGTTGAACCGGCTGATTGCCAGGCCCAATCCCCAATCTCCCCGATCCGTCAAATACTGGGAATCAAAAATGTAATTCTTATCCACATTGTTCAGAACAGGCCCGTCATCAGAGATCAAGATCACAATTATATTTTCCTTTAAAAATGTGGATACGCATATGTTACCATTAGTACCTATAACATCTGCAGCATTCAATAAAAGATTTAAAAAAATGTGACAAAGTGCAGCAGTGTCGCTTCTGACATAGGGCAATCGGTCTTGAAAATTTAAACGTATTTGAATATTTTTTTCAATCAGATGTGTCTTTAAAAAATCAATGACCCGGTTTAAAATGGTGTGAACGTATACATCCATGATAACTGTATCTTTTGGTCCGGTAAACTTGATAAACTTGTCTATAAGATTTCGACCCCTTATGGATTCCGAAAAAATCTGTTCTGCCATTACATCGGTCTGATTTGAGTTTTCCGGTCCAGTCTGCTCTTTCATCAGTGTGGCAGTGACGTGAATATTGGACAGGATATCATTTAGATCACTGAAAACACCCCTTGACAATTTCATGGATGATGCAAGAAAGACGGTTCTCCTCAACCGGTTGTCCATGCGCCGGTTATTTTTTCTTTTTTCTTCCAGCATTGACACCAGGCTGTCTGTTGTAAGGAGGATGGCAAGTATGATTAGAAATCCTCCCAGAAAAAAGACAAAAAGCACTATGTTCCTCACTTTTCTTAAATCCTCAAAAAGTGCCCTTTTATCAACACTCACAACACAGAGCCAGGGAACAGTCTCTAGCCAGATCGTTAAAGTTAAGGTTGATTCTTTTTCATCAACTTGTGCGCCCTTGAATCGGCCAAGGGGTGAAATCTGTGATTTCATCATCAGGTCGCCACCTTTTCTCGGATTTGTCTGGAAGTCTCCTTTGCTGTTGATAAGATAGGCATCCCCTTTCTTGTTTCCCACCACCCGGGTGACAATGTTATCGAAAAGACCTGACATGATTGTGGCTCGTACGATCCAGCTATTCTCCCCCTCATTTTGTCTCACAGCTATAATGAAATGAGGATCGTTCCTGAAACCTTTAAAAACGTCACTGACATATACGCCTTGATTCATAACAGCTTTGAACCATAAGGTGTCCCTATAATTTTTAGTCATAAGATCATATGGCCCTTTATAGGAAAGATGATCTCCATTTGGCCCTATTATACCAAGATCCAGAAAACAGGGCAGATCCTTCTGAAGCGTGGAAAGGACCTGTTCAATCTTACCTTTTGATATCATTTTTGACAGACTGTTATTTCCTGAGATAAGTTTCAGGTCTCTTAACCGTTCTGTCAAAAAGGAATCAATGTCCCTTTTATGGGAAATAACTTCTGCCTGAAGCGCTGCCATTGTTTTGTATTTAATTGTCCCGGCAAGGTAAAAATACATGCCGCCTCCGATTACAACAAGGGGAAGAAAGGCTGAAGCGGCAAGAATTGCGACCACTTTTTTCCATACCTTTCTGTAGTAAGGAAAATCCCGTATTGCCGATATGGTAAAAGATCTGTCAGGCATGCCCTGCACCTCCCGATGATGAAGGATTTAAAGGTCTTTTAATCCCTTTATATAAAAAATTGATAACCTTTTAATCACGTGAAATCAAAGAAACAAATAGTTTTATCAGCCATACATGATAATGACACAGAACAGCAGGGCAGCAACCCACACTGTGTGGCTTACCACACCCTTTTTGACGGGATTAAAACGGGCATCAAAACAGTTATGCCCGTTTACACATTTAAACCGGACACTTTTGTTTTTGTCTATATTTTTTTTGTTGCCATAATTTATTTTGATTCGTTTGGTGGAAGCCCCGCAAACAATTCCTTCCTGGTTTTTCCTCATACATGTCAACCTTGAGGCGATCATGAAGCTGACCAGATTAAAGATGTGGTTCCATGTCAGTGCCATGATGAAAAAAGACAGGAAAAACATCAGCATATGAACTTTTGTAACCCCCATGGCCGCCAGAGAGGCTCCGATGTTTCCCGGCGTAAGTGGTCCTTGCACATTACCAAAAAGTCCAAGATAATATAGAAAAAATGATGCACCCATTACAATCAGTGACAACCCAACGCTCTGTGCACGTTTCCGGAAGTAGTCGTTCTTTGTGAATGTGTTGCCGTTCATATCACATCTCCTTTTAAAAAATACTTTAATTTCCCATAACGGCTAATTATCTTCCCTCCCCGTTTCCGGGGAGGGCATTATATTAAACAGATATGAGACTCAATAGATTTCCATATCCGCATTGGACTTTCATCAACCGCCAGCCAGTTTCTTGTAGATGCTGGGAACTATCTTGTAGAAGCAAATGGCTGCTACAACAAGGCAGTAACCCGGCACAACGATTTTCCATAGCTTTTCAGGAAAAACCCTTGTCATATAAGGTGCTGCAATGGCAGAAAACATGGTTGCAAGCATAAAGGAAGGCAGCATGATATAGTCTATCTGAACACCGCTTGTCAAAAGGCCCAGCCATATAATAATAGCAAAAGTGCTGACGGTTCCTTCACAGATTGCAGTTACGGCAAGCATACTTTTAACCGGCACGCCGGACAAAAGACCGCCGATGGTAACAACAGGACCGTACCCGCCGCCGCCAACGCCCTTGTTAAATCCTGCCAGGGCTGCAAAACCAATCATTTTATTGGGTTTGTAGGGCCTGTCTTTTTTAGCGCTCCAGAGCGATACGACACCCATCATCACGAGCAGGATTGCCACATAGAGTTTGATCCAGACTTTATCGATGGGGAAATACTTGTAAATACCGATGATGGAACATGATACTGCAATACACCCCGTCACCGCTATGATAATCCAGAGTTTTACGGTTTCAGACATGGGGGAAAATTTCCACTCCACGTTTTCAAATTCCCTGTGAAGAAAGGCACCCACAAGACCAGCCATACCCTGTTGAATCATGACAGCCGGTACGATCTGTTTGGGATCAAATCCCAGTACAAGCAGGATGGGGGTTAAAGCCGTTCCAAATCCCATGCCTGCAGATGCATCCATGAATTCAAAAAATGCCGCTAAACCGACCACACTCCATATAATCATCCAGTCATTTCCCTGGAGCCCATTGGCAATTGTCCAGTCAGACTGTATCCTTACCGTGGCTTCAAAGGGATTTCCCGCAAGCCAGACACCTAACAGAAAAACCAGGAAAAAGACAAATATGCCTCCCAGGGCAGCACGAATATGACGCCACTCCGGGATAAAACGCTCTACAATGGTTTGTTTTTCTTTTTCCAGGTCATGGGCCACTTCAAAACCGGTTATTTTTTTTTTAGCTTTTTCCATACTGTTTCTCCTTTATCTGTAATTAAGATCTATTTGAGAATCCCGACCGTTTGTTTCCTTGTCAGTCGTCTTTTGTATGAATAGGGCATTACAAAAAATATGCCAAAATAAAATATGAACAAAATTAATAGCTAACACTTTGATTATGCAGGCTAAATATCCAAAAAAAATCGACCTGCATCCAGATGATGTCGGCCGGTAAAACCTGGGAGTGGACAATTGTAAATCTTAGCTGTCACTTCCTGGTTGACAATATTTTTTATGCCTATCTTTGTTTTTACTCTCTGAAATCATTGGCCTCTATCAGCGATTCTTTCATTAGCCGATGGAGATATTGTCTCTGTATCCCCGCAATTTGCGCTGCCTTGCTGATGTTTCCGTGGCTTCCCTCTAATAAGGTCCTGATATAGTGTTCGTGGAAAAGCTGGATGTTTTCTTCTTTGGCATTTTTGAAATTCATAATGGAATTTCCCCCGTTCAACTCAGGGTTCAAACCGGAGTTCAATTGGGGCATGAAACTTTTTTCCGGGCCGGAAAGGCCCAGATCGGAGAGGGTCAGCGTATCTCCGGTACAAAAAATTATTCCCCGTTCAATGACATTTTCAAGTTCACGTACATTGCCGGGAAATTGTCTTGCTGTAAGCGCCTGTATGGCAGTGGGTGCTATCCCCTTAATTTTCTTTCCGTTCAATACACAATGTTTGTTGAGAAAGTGGTAGCAAAGTAGCGGAATATCCTCGGCTCTGTCCCTTAGGGGAGGTATTTCTAAACGGATGACGTTCAGGCGGTAAAACAGATCCTCCCGGAATGTATTTTCCCTTATGGCCTGCTCAAGATTTTTGTTTGTTGCCGCAATGAACCGCAGGTCTGCCTTTTTGGTTATTACGCTTCCTACTGGTCTGTATTCCCCTTCCTGAAGCAGCCTGAGAATACTTGTCTGGAGGCCGAGCTTCAGGTCTCCGATCTCATCGAGAAAAAGGGTGCCTCCGTTTGCCTCTTCAACCAGTCCCCTCTTGTCTGTGGTTGCGCCTGTAAATGCACCCTTCACATGTCCGAACAACTCACTTTCGATCATATTCTCCAGAATTGCCGTACAGTTTATGGTAACCATTTTTTTTGACCTTCTATTGCTGTTCTGATGGACAGCTCTTGCCACAAGCTCTTTGCCCGTTCCCGTGGGACCGGTTATAAGAACGGTTCCAGATGTGGGAGCAGCCTTGCGGATATGGTCAAAAACTTTTGCCATGGTAGTTGTCGAGCCGATTATGGCAAGGTCATTCTTTTTTTCCAGGGCTTTGCGCAGTTTCCTGTTCTCCCGGACGACCTTCTGCCATTTCATGACCTTGTCAAGTGTTAAAAGAAGCCTTTCCCTGCGGAAAGGCTTTGTCAGATAGTCATCTGCTCCTTTTTGAGTTGCTTCCACGGCAGTCTCTATTGTGGCATAGGCAGTGAGGATAATGACGGACACGTCGGACCGGATCTCTTTTATCTTTTCCATCAGGCTGATCCCGGACATACAAGGCATTTTCAGGTCTGTCATCACAAGGTCAAAATCTTCTGCTTTGAATATTTCAAGGGCCTTTTCAGGGTTGCTCTGTGTGACAGTCTCATAATGGGTATCTTCTGAAATAATCCTGTCAAGCAGTGTCAGCATATCTTTTTCGTCATCAACTATTAAAATACGTCCGTTCATTCTTCCTCCTTAGGATATCATCATCAGTTTGACTATAAAAACAGTACCACTGGATACAGAATCAACTGAAGAATGCTTCCGGCTTTCACATTCCATAATTCCACCTAAGCCGGTTATAATGCCATAACTCACAAAAAGTCCCAGCCCGGTTCCTCTGCCTGTAGCTTTGGTAGTGAAAAAAGGTTCGAATATATGGTCAATGTCTTTGTCCTCTATTGCAATCCCTTCATCTTTAAACCGAACAACAACCATGTGAAGATGAGAGTCCATAAATGTTTGAATTGTCAATCTTCCGCCCTGGGGCATAGCGTCGACAGCATTGTTTATAAGGTTGAGAAAAACCTGCTGCAGCTTTCTAAAATTTCCTATTACAAGTGGAATTGTGTCCAAAAGATCCATGGACAAGGAGATTCCCTCTTTTTTAATGCGGTGGGTTACAATTTTGATGGCATCTTTTATACAGAGGTTCAGATCTGTCTGTTGGTGGCCATTGTCTTCTCCCGTGTGTACAAAACCCAAAAGGTTTTCCACGATCTCTTTGCAATGAAGCCCTTGGCGTTCTATTATTTTAAGGTCTTTATAATCCTGGGAGGTGTTGTCTCTTTTCCGCAGCATAAGGTCACAGAACCCCAGTATAACCCCAAGCGGATTGTTGATTTCATGGGCTACCCCTGCGGACAGTGTGCCCAGGGAAACTAATTTTTCAGTGTGTATCAGATGGCGTTCAAGTTTTTTGTCTTCGGTTATGTCCCTTGCAATGCACAGGACCCAATGTACATTTTCCTTTTCACTTCGCACAGGCACCATATTGGCAGCTAAAAATATCTGGGTGCCGTCAAGGTCAAACCCGGATTCATCTCTGATACTTTTTCCGCTTTCAAAAACCCTGGGGATAAGACCTTCCAGCTTGTCACTCAATTCTTTTGGGAATAGCGATGACAGTTCTTTTCCTATATGATCGTCAGCCCTGGATTTGAAAAAATTGGAAGTAAAGCTGTTCATGGACTGGAATTTGCCCCTGGGGTCAACGGTGAAGATGAAGTCTTCAGCGCTTTCCACAAGGGATCGGTATTTGGCTTCGGATTTTACGAGCTCCTCCGTCTGCCGGCTGGCCTCATTCTCCATCCGCCTGGACCATTTTACTTCAAAAAACATGATAATTGAAGCGCCTGCAATAATGGCGAATATCACGGCAAGCTGCACGAAAAATTGATCCATGTATTTATTTTTGATGGCTTCTTCTATTTCAAAAACAGGAGCGACAACCGCTATGGACCACATATGAGTCGGGATTTCTGAAATCGTTACAGGGGTGTATGCGATCAGCTTTTCCATCCTGCCTGTAAGTCCCCTGTGCCATCCTGAAACATACCACCCTGTCCCTTCTAAGCCCGTTAGCATTTCATCTCTTTGTATCTTGTTTATCTCCACAAAAGAAATGTCATGATCTTTTTCTTTTCTTGCCAGAAAAGCATTTTTACCGACAAATGAGCTGTCCGGATGAAAAAGAAAATGGCCTTCATTGTCGATGATCCATGCATACCCTGTCTTTCCGGATCTTATGTTCTTAAGGTAAGGGTCCAGGAACCATGAAATATTGACATGACAATAAATGATTCGTGAATCACTTTGGCCGACAGGTGACCTTATTGTTATAAATATTCCAGACGATGTGATTTGGGGCTTTGAGACTCTCAGTTGATTAGTTTTTTCCAGATCAAAATCAAAGGGAAGAAAAGAGCTCTCTTCAAGGAGAGAACGGGAGACCTCTTTGCGGAAGGGGTGACCGGAATAAAGGATTCCGGCTTCCATGTCGTGAAATTCGATGGCACTGACGCCGCATTCAACTAAGCGGACCAGTGTTGACCTGATTGCCCTGTAGGGATCTTTGTAATTTTCAAGCTCTTTGGAAAGAATTCTCATTTCCCGCTTTAAAAAGGAGAATTCTCTCTCAATGAAGTTTTTAACGTTGTGCGCAATAACCATCTGCTCTCCATTAAACTGACCGCGCACGATCTTGCTCATCTCCCTGATGGACCACTGGGACATCACTGCACTTGCCGCCACAAAGATGAGCGCTGTAAGTGTCACGATGATTACAATGCTTTTTTCAGTTTCAGGTCGCTGGTGCCTGTGGACAGGTTCATGGCTGGAACTGAGTATTATGCCTGTATCTGATTTTTTCAAAACCATACCGCTTCCTGTTTTTAATGTGAACCCTGAGGCTAACAGAGTTTGAGTGATTACAACTTCAAATCAGCCCTTTGCAGGGTATTCTCCAGTTTTTTAATCTATATCGATTTAATGGCAATAATTGTGCCGATAGGCCCAAATAAGAAAGTTTTGTATTATGTGCTTTAATATCAAACAGCTATCCCAAAATAACCAGGAATATCATCAGGGAAGATTTACCGGTAAGAGTGACGGACTTTTTTACACTTTGTAAATATTGTGTACTTTTATCTCTGCATTCAGACGTCTCATGATCCTGAAATATCCTGTTTTTGTGGATCTATATACTTAATAAAAATAGTCGGTTATCAATATTTAAGTACAGAAGCTAATCTTTGGCATATAAATTGAAAAGTAAAAAAGTATAGTGAAAAAGTATAATTAAAAGGCAATACAGAAGAAATGATTAAGAAATAACGCTGTTGTCAAACAGAATACTTTAACTTTATATGGAGGAAGAAAAACTCATGAAAAAAATGATGAGTATCTTAAATGTATTATTTGCAAGCTTATTGGTATTATGGGCTATTGTGCCGCAGGCAGTGGCAAACGCTGATCAAAAATTACGATACAGTTGTTCTGCCCAGATTTATGAGGCATTTGAAAAGTCAAGATTGGACGCCTTTACAAAGGAAACAGGGATATCCATTGATCTGTTTGTTGCATCATCCAAGTCATGCGTGTATAGGGTGATGCAGGATATGACCGACATCGCCGGCAGCACAAGGGCAATCTACCAGCGTCACAAGGATTTCGGGCTAAAGGAAATACCTTTTTGCAAGGACCCCCTGGCAGTCATTACCCATAAAGACTCAATAGTCAATAATTTGAGCCCGGAACAGCTCCAGCAGATATTTTCCGGCGGAATCACTAATTGGAAAGAAGTAGGAGGGCCTGATTTGCTGATTACGCTTGTTGTTCCCGGGAATGAAACCGGTGCCCATAAAAATTTTAAACGGCAGGTTATGACCCACAAAGAAATTAAATATGATTATTTAACCTATACATCCACCCGCGTTCTGGAGGCAATTGAACAACTGCCGGCAGGTGCCATATCCTTTATCTCAAGAGGTGCTCAGATCACCCATCCGAATATCAAGGTGTTGAGCATTGACGGCAAGAAACCGGGTGATAGAGATTATCCTTACTACCAGATATTTTACCTGGTTTCCAAAGGAGAGCCCAGAGGATCGGTTAAGGTATTTATTGATTTTATTACATCAAAAAAAGGAAAGTCCATTATTCTGGAAAGAGGCATGCTGCCGATTAACTAATCCGATTAATTAATCCTAGCAGACCCATCAAATTAGAAATAGTCTGAAGTAAATTGGATATGATAACCCTTTCCTTATCAGGAAAGGGTTATCATGTTTATGATATTGACAAAAAGTATCTTCCTATCCTATGTTTTGTGTATTAAAAGAAGGATTCATCTACAATTATGCCATAAGGAAGGTCATCATGAACACCCTTAAAGTAGGATTGGTTCTGGGAAGCGGGGCCTCAAGCGGATGGGCACATATCGGGGCCATCGAGGCCCTTCAGGATGCGAGCATCCCTATCCATCTCGTCGCCGGGTGCAGCGTCGGGGCTTTTGTGGGTGCGATTTTTGCGAGTGGCGGCCTGGAGCAGTTGAAAAGATATGTCATTGACATGGACGGTGAAAGCATGTTCTCCTTTTCAGACTTGAGTTTTATCAGATCCGGGCTCCTGGACGGGGATAAAAAACTTAGAGAACTCTTCTGCATGCATAGCGATAAAAAAAATTTTGATGAACTGGAGATTCCTTTGAAAGTCGTTGCTGCGGAAATGTACACGGGTGACCAGGTGGTTTTAGACTCCGGCGACCTGCTCAAAGCGCTCAGGGCATCCATGTCTTATCCAGGCCTTTTTGCGCCTGTATACCATAAGAGCCGATGGCTGATAGATGGCGGGGTGGTGGACTCGGTTCCAGTGGGGGTAGCCCGGGCAATGGGGGCGGATATCGTGATTGCCGTCAGCCTGGATTCTGAACTGGTATCGCGCAGGCGCCACCAAAAAACCGAGGTTGCTCCTGAAATAACACCACCGCCGGTTCGTAATGAATTTTTAAAAAAACTGGCTGCCCGTTATGAAGCCGTGGAAAAAACAATTTGGAAACGTCTGGAACGACAGAAAAAAAAGAAGCCGACTCCCCCTGGCACCCGCCAGGTTATCAGCGCTGCAATACAACTTATGCAGGATCGGATCACGCGGGTCAATTTTGCTGTTAATCCACCGGATATCCTGATCACACCTCGCCTGGGCGACCTTAAAATGCTTGATTATGATCAGGTTGAACATGCCATTGAAGAAGGATACATTGCCACCCGGAACAAGGTCAACGACATCCGGATGCTGCTGGAAACGCATAGAACAGAAGAGATGGAGACAAAACCGGTTTGATTATGCTTTGAATCGCGTTGCAGGGTGAAACTCCCGCAACGCGATTTACAAATTTTTAAAACGATTTATTCCATATTCATATTGTTAAATTCAATGGTCAACTCATATTCAGTGCCACCCACAACTCGATGAGCGACAAATCCCAGCTTTTTCCCAAGCTTCTGCATCTGGGTGTTTTCCGGCAGCACAAGCCCCATCACCTGTTTTATGCCCTTATTTTGAGCCGCTTTAAGGCATTGCTTCAACAGTGATGCACCAATGCCTTTCCCCTGCCATTCATCGCTTATGGCCATGGCAAATTCTGCATGGGTCCCCTCGGGATAATCGATGATCCGGCATACCCCGACTATTTTTTTGTTCCGGCCTTCTCCAAACACTGCCACAAGAGCGATTTCACGATCATAATCCACCTGGGTAAATTTTATCAGCATGCTTTTGGAAAGTTGTTTTAACGGCGAGAAAAACCGCATATACACGCTTCTTTTAGACAGAGAATAAAAATGATCGATCAACAGGTCTGCATCACTGGGCCGGATAGGGCGGATAAAAAAATCATGCCCGTCCACAGTGGTATCCCTTGATTCATAATGCCAGGGATAGGAACTGATAATCAGATGCATGGGAGAGGGTATTTGTGCCGGCGCAATAAGAACCCGTGCATCCACTGCCGTTATATTGCCGCCCCTCACCATGAGCGGATTAATATCCAACCCGATAATTTCGGGAAAGTCCGTCATCAGCCTTCCTGTCCGTATCAATAATTCTTCCAGAACTGCCATGTTGACCTTTGAAATATTTCTGAATCCTTTTAATATCTTTGATATTTTTGTTTTTTCAATCATCTGCCTTGCAAGAAGACGGTTCAACGGCGGAAGCCCCATTGACGTGTCCTGGAGTACCTCGGTTAAAATGCCCCCCATACCAAAAAGAATCACAGGTCCGAAAATATCATCTTTTTTTGCGCCAATGATTAATTCAACCTCTGCCGCAGGCAGCATTGCCTGGACGGATACCCCCTTAATGTCGGCATCCGGCGCATAGTCCCCGGCATTTTTCATTATCCTTCCATATGCGGCTTTGACCTCATTGGAACCTTTGAGATTAAGGGCAACCCCGTTGCAGTCTGATTTGTGCAGAATGTCTTTTGAACAAATCTTTAGAACAACAGGAAAACCCATTTGTTCTGATATTTTTACGGCCATTTCTTCAGAATCAGCAATCCTAGTGGGGTTTGTGGGAATTCCATATGAATGAAGCAGATCCTTTGCCGTTGTTTCCATAAGGCTTGCCTCATCCCTGGCAATTGCCTCTTCAATGATATATTGGGCTTTGGTCCTGTTGATAATAAGTTTGGTATCGGTTCTGATGGGTATTTCATGAAGCATTTCAATATTTCGACCGTATTGATAAAGGTTTTTAAAGGCCCTTACGGCCCGCTCGGCTGAATCATAGGTCACAATACCGACCTGGTTAAAATGCTTTCTTGCCGCATCAACATTCTCTCCTCCGATCCAGGCCGTAAAAACAGGACAGGGTACAGTTTTTAAATACTGAGCAAGACCTTTTGCCAGGTTCAGGGTATCCATTGTACCTGCTGGGGCGCACATCAGGAGAAGGGCATTAGTTTCAGGCGCATTTGCACATATTTTCGCGGTTTCTATATATGCCTCAGGGCTTGTATCCCCCAGTATGTCTATAGGGTTGCCTTTGCTCCAGTTTTCAGGAAGCAGCTTGTCCAGTTGTTCAAGTGTTGCCTGACTGAGTTCCGCAGGTTCCATTCCATGGGATGCAAGGGCATCTGCTGCCATGACCCCTGGACCGCCTGCATTGGAGATAATAGATAAGCCGGGACCGGATGGACGACGCTGTTTTGCCAGAAATTCCGAACAGTCAAATAATTCTTCAAATTCATTGACCCGTAAAATCCCTGCACGCTCAAAAGCAGCGTCGTAAACCGCATCTTCACCGGCCATGGCACCGGTATGGGATGCGGCTGCCCGGGCCCCGGCTTTTGATCTGCCCGATTTGAGGACAATAATGGGCTTCAGACGTGAAACCGCTCGGGCAGCACTCATGAAATTTCGAATATGGGTGATATTCTCCATATACATGACAATACTTTCCACAGAATACAAAGAGCCCAGATAATCAATCATATCTCCGAAATCAACATCCATCATGGAACCTAAACTGACGAAATGGCTGAAACCCACATTTTCACGATTGGCAATATCCAGAACTGAAGTGCAAACGGCGCCACTCTGGGATAGAAATGCAATTTTTCCGGGCAAGGGTGGCAAATGGGCAAAGCTGGCATTTAAATCGATCCCTGTATTCACTATGCCAAGGCAGTTGGGTCCGATAATTCTCAGGTTATATTTCCTGGCTTTTTCCAGTATTCGGGCTTCAATCTGTTGTCCTTTTACGCCTGTTTCCCTGCCGCCTGAAGACACGATAACGGCGCCTGCAAGACCGGCCTTGCCGCATGACTCAACAATTTGGGGTATCATCTGTATGGGTGTTGCAATCACTGCCATGTCAACGCTGGATACGATGTCCTGGATATCGGCAGATGCCCCGAGCCCCATGATATCCTTGCGTTTTGGATTAACCGGGAAAATTTCGCCTTTGAAATCACTGGTTACAAGATTCTTCATAATTGAAAACCCGACAGAACCTTCTTTTTCACTGGCACCTATCACTGCCACGGATTCCGGGTTAAAAATTCTGTGCAAATTGATTGTGCTCATTATTTTTCCTTTCAGTTTTTTAAAAAAAACAGTCCAGCGTATATGGTGGGTCAAAATAATTGAATCATTCTGTGTTACGGCACCAGCCACACCGTCATTTCTCTTGCCCCATGAATCACTTTCCAGGGGATACGGCCAATATCAAAATCAGCCACATCAGATTTGCCTTTTCTGCCAAATACAATGGTGTCACAATTTTCTTCCCTGGCTGCTTCAACAATTGCCTCGGCACGACTTCTGGCGCCTTGAATGATTTTTTTCACCATATTCTTTTTTTGAATACCTGCAGTTTCAAAGGTTTTTTCGGCATCCCTGATCACTGTTTCAATCTCTTCAAAGGCGGTTTTGATAAATCCGAGGGATTTTTTTTTCTTTTTTTCACTATAGAGATCAAAATCCCTGAGCACGCTGCACAGGACAACTCTGCAATCTGAGTTTCCAATGGTTTTAGCGGCAAAATCAACCGCCCTTTTTGTCCCTTTGGACCCATCAATGGCAAGGAAAAGAGAATGATTAACCGGTTGTGTTCCTGCCAGTATCACGGGGAGGTATTTTGTTTTTTCGATCAGTTTTGTTGAAACACTTCCCATGACAAGGGACACTAATACCTGTGCCCCTCCTCTTCTCCGGATCAAAAGGGCATCATATCCTTTCCGTGCTTCATCCATGATATCCCTTGCTATCCCCTTATTTCTTTCTGTAATGACAGAGTTGACAGCTTCCGGCCGGAAACCTGCGGCAATGAGTTTCTTTTTTGCTTTTTCCATGAAAGCTTCCATTTTGACTCGATATTCATATTCCCATTCTTTTACCTGCAGGGTCGCTGTATACGGGGACGTTTCTTTTTTAAAATCGAAATAACATTCCGGAACCCGGGTGATGATATTATGTAAAACAAGTTCCTTTTTGAGAAACGGTTCAAAACTGCAGAGGTATTGAATGGTTTTAAACGCTTTTTTTGATCCATCCAGAGCCACAAGAATTTTGCTTATATTTTCAGACATATTCTTCTTTCCTTTTAAATATTTTTCGATCTCTGACACTGACAAGCGGTACCATGGAATGTCTAAACACCTTTTCGGCAGCGCTGCCGAAAAATACTCTTGAAATATTTCCCCGGCCTTTGTTGGCCATTACAACCAAATCAATATTTTCTGTTTGAACCGTTTTTAAAATTTGTTCAGAAGGAATACCCACGTCAAACTTAAAGCTGATATTTGATTTTTCTTCAAAAAAATGTTCTTTTATCAGTCCTTTTATCTCTGTCTCCCTGTCTTTTTTCAAATCCTTGATATAACCCTCGACACTTATCCGGCTTGATGCATATTTATTGGCGATTTCAACCATATGAACCTCTTTCTGGTTAATAACGTTATAGACAACAACCTGGATATTTGAATTTTTTGCCAGTTCAACTGCATACTCCAATACCATCAGGGTATAATCAGAAAAATCAATGCAGGCCAGTATTCTATCTATTTTCTTATCCATTTCATAACTCCTCTATACTTTTGTACACATTTTTATCAATAGATCTTCCTGAATCCCCGTGTTAGATCTGCTGCAAAAAGCAGCTCGCCCACCCCATGAAATTTTTCGGACAGGCTGTCAAAACTTGAAGGATCAATATCAAATGTATGGAAAAACACTTTTCTGTACCCTTCTTCAATATCGTCATAGGATGTCATGATACTGCATAGCCTGCCGCCATGTTCCCGGATGATATCCGTTAAAATATTGATAATACCGGGCCTGTCCTTCAGGTTAAATGCAAAGATCTGTCCTTTTTTAGAAACGCCTGTAAAGGATACAAAGCAGCGGAAAATATCGCTTTTGGTGATAATCCCCACCATCGTGCCCTTTTTATCAAGTACAGGCATCCCGGATATTCCTTTTTTCAACATAATTTCTGCAGCTTCATCAACAGTATGATCATCCCCGATGGTGACAACGGGCTTGGACATGACAGATTCAATCTTAACTTTATCCATTAAGGAAGGCATTTCAAATCTATCCAGCGTTGTGGCATCAGAAGGTGTGGCGTTTTTAACATCCCCGTCCGTTAAGATCCCGACAAGCTTTTTGTTGTTTAGCACGGGAAGCATGGAAATTATTCTTGTTTGAAATAATTTTATAGCATCATTCAAAGAGTCGTTATCATCTATGGTAATTACGGACTTGCTCATCCATTCTTTTATCAACATTTTGACCTCCAGTATTTTAGGTGTTGTTCACCATAAAGCGTTTACCTCTTGAATATCAATTTGTCCCTGACACTGACCACGGGAACCGGGGAATGTCTGAACACCTTTTCAGCAACGCTTCCAAATAAAAATCTTGAAATATTCCCCCTGCCTTTGTTGGCCATTACCACTAAATCGATTTCTTCTGCTTCAATGGTGTTCAGGATACATTCAGAGGGGATACCTCCATTGATTTTTATTTCCATTATAGACGCGTCATGAGCAAAATTTTCTTTTATCAATTGTTTCAAGCCCTCATGCCTTTCTTCTGTCAGCTTCATGACGTACTCTTGCGTATCACACTCATTGATATAATATCCGGGGAAATAACCATTCGCCATGTCAACGCCATTGATATCCCTCTGATTGATGACGTTTAAAACCACAATCCGGGCGCCTGTTTTTTTTGCAAACTCCAAAGCATATTCAAGGGTTATCAGCGAATATTCTGAAAGATCGATACAGGCCAGAATTTTATTTATTTTTTTATCCATTATCTATCTCCTTTAATTATTAATAGATCATCTTAAATCCCCGTGGCAGACCTGCCACATAAAACAACTTCCTTTTTTCATGGGATTTTTTTACCCGCTGCTTTAGGATTTTAGCAATTGCCGTGCCATAGTCTTATCAATTATTAAAAGCATTGCCCAATCAGCATCTGAGCTGTTAAAGCCTGCAAAAAAACAATGCCCCATTGTGAATGATCAAACAAAATATTTTCAACCTGTAAAAAAAGCTGACACAGGTTTCAGATTTAATTCATCAGGGATAAATGTCATGGTCCTTTATCCTGATTTTCAACAAATTTATAAGATGTGACTGTGTTGAGGCAAAAGAGATCAGAGTAAACCCTAACATTAGGGTAAATTAAGTTGGCAGTTTGATTTTGAAAAAATAAAGCAGCCAGGCGCGGCCTTTAGAATATTTTATAATTTCTTCTTCAATACAGTGATCCTCAAGTATAAAGATTTTAAAACGTACCGGATTAGTACAGCTAATCAGCGGAAAGATCATTATTATTTAATCCAAACCGCAACCATTTAAAATCTTCCCGGTTTTTTTGGGGAACCTTTTGTCCCACTCGTACCATCAAGAAATTTTCAGGTTTTAGACAGATATTGGGTTCGTTTGTCCGGGATGCTGTGAATCTGAAACCCGTGTAAAGATTCATGAGCATATTTCTATAGGCCTGAACGCTTAGTCCTGAATAATGAAGATCCCATGTCCATGAACAGGCAGTGAGATAGACGATTTTTTGCTCTAATTGGGGATCACTGAAAAGATGAGATAAAAGGCGTTGTGCAATCCCATGATTTCTAAATTCCCTTAACACCTCAACTGCTTTGAGCTCCTTAATATTATTTTTCCCTAACCTTGCCCATCGCTCTTTTGAATTCGGGTAATCAAGGACGGCAAAACCGATGATGGTTTTGTTAGCCAAAATGGCAAGCGCAATACTTCCGCCGTTTTTTACAAAGTGTTCAAGGGTCTTTCTTTTAGTATAGATGGATCGATACCGTTCATGGCTCTTGAAATCAGAAGCTAAGATTAATTCCTGAATACGATCAAGAGTTAATTTTGACTCAATGCTAACTATGCCTTTCTTTGTCTCAATACATTCGCTAATTGCTTTTCTCCATAAAAAATGGTCATGGTAATTTTGATCTCCAGGCATTTCAGTCCTTTCTTTTGAATAACATTTTATCCCTGACACTGACAACCGGAACAGGAGAATGTCTGAATACCTTTTCAGCAACGCTTCCAAATAAAAATCTTGAAATATTCCCTTTGCCTTTGTTGGCCATTACGATTAAATCAATTTCTTCTGATTCAACCGTTTTAAGGATACATTCAGAAGGGATACCCGCACTGATCCTTGTTTCTATTATGGGCACTTCATTTACAAAATTTTCTTCTATTAATTGTTTCAAACGCCCCTGTCTTTCTTTTGTCACCTCCATGACGTATTCTTCGGCATCAACCCCATTTGCATAATATCCGGGGGAAAACCCATAAACCATGTCAATTCTATAGATATCCCTTTGATTGATAACATTTAAAACCATAATTTGAGCCCCTGTTTTTTTTGCAAGCGCCATAGCATACTCAAGTGTTATTAAAGAATATTCTGAAAGATCAATACAGGCCAAAATTTTATGTATTTTTTTATTCATTACCTGTCTCCTTTGATTATTAACAGATTCGTTTAGATTCCTGTTGCAGATCTGCTACATAAAGCAACTCCCCCATTTCATGAAATATTTCGACCAGACTGCAAAATATGATGAATAGAAAACTGATGAATGTAATTTTAAATAGGGTTTTTATTAATTGTCCCATTGTTTCCTCCTAAAAGATTAAACGTCTATATCCTCACCAGTATCCAGGTGAATTTCAATATAACCGGATACAATTTTCAGTTTAGAATAGAGCATTTAATGTGCCAGTATTTTTTTTAAAAAGATTAGATGCAAAATAATACAGTCATGTTGATTAAATTTATCTCAGGGAAGCGGTCAATAGCAGTTGAGGTACCGGCTATTTGCCTGCCAGGCAATAAATCATACCCTGTCATCCAATCAGGGAGCTTATATTTTAAAATTGTTTTTTATCCTGTTTTTAATGCCGGACCGGATGGATAGAGGATTTGACTGCCATGGTATGGCCACCATAGTGTAATACTTGTTCTCAAAGTGCAAAATAAACTGACACGGGTTGCGTCTGCCGTCTGGAAAAGACAACTGTCCATATTCTTCAGCAAACATAAGAATTTCAATGTATTCCGGATTCGCAGGGATAATTTGCCCAATCCTTTTACTGCATTGGCATTGTTATTGCCCTTATGATTTATAGTCCTCAAAAAGAAAATGTGTTTGGGAATCATTTTCAGGAAGAGTGAAGGTGTAAAAAAAAATTTTCAAAAGGAGAAAATAAAATGAATCAAAATTCACAAAAAACAATTTATAAACCCGGATATTATGGCAAGAAAAGAATGAGTGCCTCTGCCTGGACAGAAGCCTGCATCAATAAATGGAGCAGAGAACACTCAGACAGGCGGCAGGAGCATGAAAAACCTGAATTACTGTATAGTGTCTGTTTTTCGCGACAAATCGGGGTGGGTGCACTGGAAATTGCAGATCTTCTGTCTGAAATCATCCATTATCGGGTGGTGGATAGAGAAATTCTTGAGCATATGGCAAATGATGCTAATCTGGCACAAAAGGCCATTGAATTTTACGACGAGCGATACCCCGGCAAAATGAGCGAATTATTTTCCATGCTGATCAGCAAAAAAACCTTTATAAAAAGTGATTATGCAAGGCAACTGGTAAAGACCGTCACTGCGCTGGCCAACACAGAATCCACAATTTTTGTGGGGCGGGGAACCCATTTGATCCTGCCCCGTAATCAAACTCTGTCCGTGCGGTTGATCTGCAGCAGGGAATACCGGGTCCATCGGCTGGCCGTCATGCTGGGCATTGATGCATCAGAGGCTGAAAAACAATTAAATGCCATTGATATTGAACAGCATAGGTTTTTTAAAGCTGTTTATCAAAAAGATAAAGCCGCCCTTGATGCCTTTGACATTGTTATCAACAGGGATCACATCAATGGTGCATCCCAGGTCGCCCGGATAGCAGCATCTGCCTTTGAACAGAAATTTGGCTTGGAAATATCAGATTAAATACCCTGCAGCTCCTCTGGATTATGCTCAAGGCCAGAAAATATGGTGTCAGTGTACATGGCATAACCGTGTCTCAGGAACAGGTGAGATATGCAGATCAATTCTACAAAGACCTTGATATTAAAATCGAGCTAAAGGATTATCGGGATTTAACTGAAAAATTCGATCGCATTGTTTCCATTGGGATGTTCGAACATGTGGGTTGCAAAAACTACAGGACGTTTATGAAAGTTGTCCATGGATGTTTAAAACAGGACAGCCTTTTTTTGTTGCATACCATAGCGGGTAATCGTTCTGTGAATTCAACGGACCCATGGATAAATGAGTATATTTTTCCAAATTCAATGCTCCCGTCGGCAAAACAGATCTCCGCAGCAGCAGAGGGATTACTTGTGCTCGAGGATTGGCACAGCTTTGGGCAATATTATGATCAAACCTTGATGGCCTGGTACCGCAATTTTATAAAAAACTGGAACAAGCTCAAAGCATCCTATGATGAAATATTTTACAGGATGTGGACCTATTATCTCCTTTTATGTGCGGCAGCTTCAGGGCAAGAAGGAATCAATTGTGGCAGATTGTGTTTTCAAAAAAAGGGATAAAAGGAGAAAAATTCCCAGCCTATCCGCGCTGGCGATATTAAATACATGGATAGTTATTTTACAGTGGCGCCATAGGGTCAGGAAAGCGTATTTAGAATCGCATCAAATGTCAGGTTATTTGAAGTGATGTGATGCTTTAAGGCAGACATTCCGATTAAAGAAGATGATGAAAAAGGAATGTGCTGAATCGGAAGAGATGGGAATCCATTCCCCGTATTTTTTTCTTTTGCCCCCTCCTGCATCCGGTCATTGCAGATCAGTCCCCTGATTGCTATATCCAGGGAAGTCAGCTGACCTGTTATCCGTCTGGTTTCCGCCACGGACAGCACATCCTGGTTAAAAACAACAAATAAATTTGTTTTTTTGGGGTCTTCAAAAATAGCCTTGAGTGTCTGGTAGTCGGATTTAATCTCCCGGATTCCGGACAAAACCTTATCCCGTTCAAATTCCTTTCCGGCAAATTTAATTCTGGAAATGATTTCCTTTCGCTTATAAATTTCTAACCGCAGTTTTTCAAGTTGATCAATCCAGATTAATGACAGGGCCGGCAGATTAAAAAATCTTAAAGACAAGGCTGTCGGCGGCATGTCAATGATCAGGTAATCATATGCCCTGTATTTGTTTTGAAGGTTCATGAAAGCTGTTACCAGTGCATATTCCTCCATGCCGGGAGAAAATTTTAAAATATCAAAATAATTATCCAGGTTAAAGGCTGTCAGGTAGGCATAACTGTTCTTAACATTTTGGGCCGTTTTTTTCAGATATCGTTTAATTTCCCTGTCCCGGTCAATTTGAAGAACATCAAGACAAGGTCCCAGGGTGCAGGCTTTATCGGAAAAATCCGCCTCAAAAATATCAGACTGGTTGTGGGCATCATCAAAGGAAGCCAGGAGCACTTTTTTACCCTTTCCCATCAGCACCAGCGATAAAAGTGCCGATGCCGTGGATTTTCCGGTTCCGCCCTTGCCCAGAAAAAATAATGTTTGAAGTTCAGCCATGGATTTTATCCTATATCAAATACGGAAAACAGCCTTGATAAAGGTTCATTGGCTGTGTCCACCCTTTCAAGAAGCAGGATCAAATCCTTTTCCATTAAAGGGAGAAGATCCATGCAGATCTGTACGGGAGGAGACGGCATTCCAATGAAGGTTCCCTGCACCAGAACGGCAAAAATATACTCAAGTTCTTCCAGTTCCGCCTCAATGGTTCCAACTGCTTTATCCCTTGCTACCTCATCAGCCACCTGCCAGATGTCAATAATCCGGTTTTTTATTCTTTCAATACCGTTTTTGAGATATGTCTTTGGTGTATTCATTTTACCCTGAATATTAGCCGGTCAAAATGGATTCGTTTTTTGGATGGAAAATAATAATAACCGGCATACAGGGCCATGAGCACAATGGCAGCGGCATAAAATCGGGAAAAATCGCATAAAACAGCTGCAAAAGCAAGATAAGGCGTGATCTGTGATATCCATAAAAGTCTTTTTTGAAAAGATAAAAATTTTCTGGCCGGAACCTCTGTTTTTTTCCGCATGGAATGGGCAAAGAGGGTTCGGAAAAAAACAGGTCCTGCAATGGCCGTAATGACGGATAAGACAAATATGATTGAATGCAGGGCAGAAGGAACAGCAAACTGCCCGGCCGTGATGAGATTCAATTGTCTTGCCAGGCCAAAGGCCATAAAAAGGCTGATCACAGGTATGGCAGTTTGAATATATTGCTTGATAAGTATGGGTTGCATATAAAATCCTCAGATGAGCAGGAAGAAATCATTTCTTCCTGCTCATATAATTTCTTATCAGGTTTCGGATTTGATGCTCATAAATTTTATGAGTCCTTCAACCGTGATCCAGATGGCCAGGAGAAGGATCAATCCATTCACTATCTGGAGCAGCATATTGTGGCTGGTACCGTACTTGGTCTGATTCAGCACCAGTGCCCATACGGTCATAACCATCATGAACACGGCCGGAATACCCGCTATCAAGTATTTTACACCGCCTTTGGTTTTCAGGTACAAGGCAATAATGATCAGGGCAAGTCCTGCAAGGGTCTGGTTGACCGCGCCGAACAAGGGCCAGAGTTTCAGCGCCCCTTTTCCACCGGCACCGGTTGCAAATGCCAGGGCCAGCGCTGTTGCCACAGCTATAAAAGTGGTCACATATTTGCCCGTAAGAAAATCCATTTTAAAACCGGTAAAAAGCTCAGAAATAATATAGCGCTGAATACGGGTGGCGGTATCCAGCGTGGTCCCGGCAAAAGATGCCACAAATACCCCCATGACAGCCAGACCGAATGCGTTAGGCAATCCCGTGGAAGCTATCATATTGGCAGACCCGTTCACAAAGGCTGCAATTTTGGAGCCAAGCCCGGCTGCGGCGGCCCAGGAAGAATAATGGGTTGTCCAGGCTGCCACACCCATTAGGGTTTCACCTGATTTGGCCACATATCCCATACCAATTCCGGCAGAGACGGCAATAATCACCAAAGTGGCAAGCGCCCCTTCCATAAGCATGGAACCATATCCGACAAACAAAGAATCGCTTTCATTCCTGACCTGTTTGGAAGATGTGCCTGAAGATACCAGGGAATGAAACCCTGAAATAGCACCACAGGCAATGGTAATAAACAGGAACGGCCACATGGGGGGTGCCGCAGAAGGCGCTATCTGGACTGCCGGAGCAACGATATGAAGATTTCCGCCAAAAGCGGAGAAAAACACACCCAGAATCAACAGAGCCATGGCAACCAGCAACTGATGTGAGTTGATAAAATCACGGGGCTGGAGCAATGTTGTTACCGGAAGCGTAGAGGCAATAAATGCATAGATCAAAAGGATAATAGTCCATACGCCCGTTGGCGGAATCCCGGCAATAGCCGGCATTTTAATGGGAATATAAACACCAATGAGCACAGTGATATACATTACAACCACGGCAATAATGGACCAGGTCATAATACTCTTGCCCTGTTTGTAAATTGCATGCCCGAGATAAAGGGCAATGGCAACCTCGCACCAGACCGGGAATACGGATGCCGGATACATGGCAAATACCACGGCAATAACCAGACCGAAGATGGCAATCACAATCCATAACTCTAAAAATACAATTAGAAAAAAGAAAAACCGGGTGCGGGCATTTACATATTTTGAGGTATAATCTGCAATGGATTTCCCCTGGTTTCTCATGGAAATAATCAAGGCACCAAAATCATGAACCGCTCCCATGAAAACGCTACCGAAAAATACCCATATCAACGCCGGCACCCATCCCCAGATAACAGCGATAGCGGGTCCAACAATGGGTCCGGTTCCGGCAATGGATGTAAAATGATGCCCGAAAATCACCTCCTTTTTCGTGGGAACATAATCCGTACCATCTTCCAATTCAACGGAAGGTACCGTTGTCGTCCGGGATAACTTGAAAATTTTTTGTCCAATAAATTTGCCATACAGGTTATACATAAGGATATAACCTATAAACGCAACGACCATGATGACTAACGCATTCATTTTAATATCTCCTTGTGGCTATTAAAATTAATATAAACCATGGCAAAAGTATTTGATGTCATCTGCTTTTGTCAGTTCTATCTTTCACCCCTTTTCAGGTTCTCAAAATATAGATAGCAAAATAGATGCCAGAATATGTTTTCATGTTTAAACGCTTAATTTTTATGGAATTTTTTTTTATTCTAGGATTTTTTTGATTTTCAGCCTGTCAGTTTATTTTACAGTCTGGAAAAATAGTTTACAAAGAAGATCTTAAATTCCTTTGGTTACAAAAAAAAACGGATTATACTTTTGTAATTTTTTCCATTTCAAAAAACAGATCCTGTTCCCTTATAACCCCTGCTATTTTTCCGGACAATGTAACAATAAGGCGCCTTTCATTGCCACAGGCCATAAGATAAGCGGCCTCCATCAAGTTTGACCGGCCATCAATTGAAATTGGCGATGGTGACATGACCTCACTGATGCATTTGTTTTTCATTTCTCGAATTCCTGTAGTGAACATTCCTTTCCAGAACATGGGGGAATATTCAATACTGTCTGCCAAAGCGGGTTTGGGTGCAAAAAGATAATCCGGCATGACCATTTCCAACATATCACGAATGGTTAGAATTCCTTTTATCCCACTGTTGTTGTCTTTCACAAGAATAGATCGGTGACCGGTTTCCATCAGGCGCTTGGTGGCAATTTTTGAAACAAAGGATTTTTTGAGTTCATCTATGGCATCCTGAATGGTCTTTGTCTCATGGATAGTTGTGTATTCTGTAATGGGGATCATAACATCGAGAACCATGGCTTCATCATAACCGGATGATTTGTCCTTAAGTTGACAAGCTTGCTTTATTTTATCGGCCAGAAGATCAATATCACAGGGTTTGCCAAGGTAATCAAAGGCACCCTCAACAAGGGCTTCCCTTGCTGAAGGCATGTCCCCGTGACCGGTCAGCATGATGACAGGCAGATTCGGTCTGATTTTTTTAATTGCTTTTAAGGCCTCATGTCCGTCCATGCCCGGCATTTTTATATCCAGAATCACAATATTTGGATTTTGATCTAATTTTTCAAGTGCATCCTCTCCGCTTTCAGCCAGAATGGTTTGGAACCCCTTTTTGGTAAGGATTTTTTTTGTTGTCTCCCGGAATCTTTTTTCATCATCCACCATCAACACTTTTATTTGTTTTTTCATTTTTATTGTCTCCTTATTGATCAATCCGAATCATAACCTGAAGGTCACACGTAACCTGAAGGTCACAAGTAAATGGGCATTCATAATATTTTATGCAAATCTTAGGGTTTGTCCTCTTAAACAACGAATGCCACAACCGCTGAATATATTAGAAAAAATTGAATCGTTATAGACAACAGCAGGATCAGCAATGCCTGTTGCCATGTAAACTTGCAGGTGTTTTTAAACCCCGTGTATATCAGCCACCATTTCCATGGTTCGCTAATCCATAGAAAAAAAGGCAGCCACGATATAAGAAGCGTCAACCCGGATGAAAATGCATACACACTGAAAATAACAGGAAAGGAAATACTTTTTCCTATGATTATGACCATTGCCAAATATCCTAAAACCGATGAAATAATCATTATCCCTATGGCATTAATAAAAAAAATGAATGCCATAATCCAGACAGGTTTTGAATAGGCCCCGGTTAAAAGGCTGGCAACAGCGAAAAAAATACTACAGATTGCTATAAACCCAAAGGATCTTTTTAATGTTGTTTCCCCGGCAAGTTCCTTGAAAAATTGTCCGGGTTCAATCAAAAGCTGGATCAGAGAATAAGAATAAAACTGCCAGGCTTTTAAAAGTGATTCCAACATAATCGCACTCCCCTTTGAATATCTCTATCTGAATCAATCATCTGCTCCAATCCTAGATTGCACCAAGTTTTACAAGTACACCCATCAGCAGCATAATGATGGTCATGAAAAAAAAGAATTTTTTCTCAGTTTTTTTGCTGAAAAATAGTTTCCCGTTTTCAGGTTTAATTTTTTTTTGGTCAGAATTTTTTATTTCTTGTTGTTTATTCATAACAGTATCCATTTAAGATGGGTTAAAATCCCGGCATTGTACCAAAACCTCTGAATGTCCAATAAATACCCGTCATAAAAAGTAAAACAACATTGGCAACAAAAAATATGGGGATTCCGACCCTTAAATAATCTTTGGGCTCAAGATATCCGCTGGCATATACAATTGCATTGGGCGGCGTTCCGATAATCAGGCAGTAGGCAAATGAGGATGCAATGGCTGTTGCCATGGTCATGAAGGGCAAATAAATGGTTCCAGGATGAACCATACCGGCCATATTCAGGGCAATGGGTCCAACAGAAGCTGCTGCAGGTCCGTCTGCCATGAGGTTGGTCAGGATGGATGTCAGTCCGTTACTGACGATCATTAAGGGAAGACCCGCATCCATGCCGAATTGTGCTAAAAAATCGATTACAGATCTTGCCAGCCAGTAGGCAGCACCCGTCGAATCCAGTGTTCTTCCAAAGATAATGGCACCTGCATAAAGCCAGACAACCCCCCAATCCACTCTTTCCTGGTAATCCCGCCAGTTGACAACCCCGGTTAAAATATAGGCAATGGCTCCGGCCACTGCAATGACTCCGATGCCCAGTCGGATGGGATAAATGCCCATATTGAAAAAGGCTTTTTCCGTAAACCAGCCAAACACCATAATGACAAAGATTATCAAAGCCCATATCTGCTTTCTGTTCCATCCTCCCATTTTATCAATTTCCATCTTTAACTGATCCATGGCAGGTGCCAGGGAGACGATTTTAGGCCTGAAGCGTAAATTGGTGATAAACCAGGTAATGGGAATCATGACAATTACAAAGGGGAAACAATACGTAACCCACTGGAAATATCCGATGTCAACCCCGAACATATCCGTGAGATAGGTCATCATGATCACATTCCTGGCTCCGCCGGAAGGTGCTCCCGGCCCACCGATATTGCAGGCCATGGCAATACTGATCATTAAAAGTTTTGCAAGCTCCTTGTCTTCGGGTATTTCATTGGTCAGGCTGTTCTGGTATAACAGCATGCCAATGGGAAGAAACATGGCAGCCAGAGCATGATCTGAGATAAATGCTGCCAAAGGTGCTATGATCAAAAAGAAAATCAGGGTGATCCATTTGGTATTGGGAACGGCCAGTTTTTTGAATATCATCAGACAGACTCTTTTATCCACACCTGTTTTGACAAAGGCTGCAGCAAACATAAGGCTTCCCATGATAAACCAGCAGGCATCACTCCAATAAAGCATGGCCACTTCATTTCTAGAAATCACCCCGGTAAAAACAAGGATCAGACCGATGCAAAAGGCAACTGCCGGAAGGGGGATGCACTCTGTTAAAAAGCAGACCACAACAAACAGTCCCATGGCAATTGCAACTTTTATCTGCCAGGCACCTTTGTCAGCAGCTTTTTTATCCTTGCCTGTCAGGTCTTCATATTTTAGCCTTTGTTTTCTAACATTTAGTGCATTTTCCATGACAACCAGAAAATTGTTTTCAGCTACATTGGTTTTTATATATTCATGGGCCTTGTTAAAGTTTTGTTGGTTGGTCCCCATTTTGTATTTTTTACACCAACTGATATCCCGTTTTAAAAACCGATCTTTTTGCAAGGCCCCTAACCGCATGTTCTGTTCCATCATTTTAGCGGTGAGAAGTTGCCATTGCTCAGCATCAGAGCTGTTTGTACCAAACAGCTCTCTTGTGATATGGTTCACAACGGCTTTGGGTCCGACCTTAAATTCAGTACCGACATCCTTCATCCCGTATGGGGTCGGCATTAGTAGAACTGCAAATAAAAGGACAACGGGAATTATAAAAATTTTCCAGTTTATATATTTATCATATCCAGTTGCCTGTTTTTCTTTTTTCATTTATCAACCTCCCAATATCAATAAAATCTATTCGTCATCGTCTTTGAGAATTTCGCGGGGGGATCTCATATATTTTTTGGTTTGAGCAATTCTAATTTTATCTTCAAGCCGTTGCCGTTTTTCAAATGCCTTTTCCGCCTTTTCCATAATTTCATCAATATCAGCAGGTTTCATGAGATAATCGTTAGCTCCTGATTTTAGACCGTTTATGGCTGAGTCCAAACTGGCATGACCCGTGAGCATAATGACTTCCACCAGGGGATAAAGGGTCTTGATTGCCTTTAATGTCTGATTGCCGTCCATTTCGGGCATCTTGACATCGAGAATGACCACGTGAATATTTTGAGGTTTTAATTTTTCAAGAGCTTCCTTACCGCTTTGGGCCGTTAAGACTTCAAATCCTTTTTTTTCAATCAGTTTTTTGGTTGTTTTAAGATAACGCTCTTCATCATCAACCAGCATAATTCTCATCTTTTCCACAGCTAATCTCCCTAATTTTTGTTAATTTACGGCCGGCAGACGGATAACAAAGGTAGTGCCGGCATTAAGTTCACTTATTACTTCCATGGTCCCTCCAAAATTTTCTATAATTCCGAAACAAACACAAAGCCCGAGTCCGGTTCCTTTGCCCACGGGCTTTGTGGTAAAAAATGGAGAAAATATTTTTTCAAGATTTTCAGGACGTATACCTGTTCCGTTGTCTGTTATTTTTATCTCAAGGAAATTATCTTCCTTTTTATAGGACTCGATTGTAAGTATTCCTCCCGAGACCCCATGCCGGTCTCCAATGGCGTCCATGGCATTATTGAAAAGATTGAGCATCACCTGCTGAAACTGAGATGGATCGCCCATGAATGCAAAAGAATTTTCTGAAAACTGTTTTATAATTTTTATGCCGCTGACCCAGGCCTTTTTTTCAATCATATGAACAATCTCGGGTATAACATGACATGGATTCAATACTTGATGTTTTGTCTCATTTTTTCGTCCAAACTTTAAAATGTCATGGGTGATTTGCGCGCATCGGTTTACCTGAAGTTTTATCTGGTCCAATGAATCCATGATTTCGATCATATCTTCATCTTTTTGTGCACCAGATTTGTCGGCTATATCTTCCAGCAGGATTTTTATAAGGGCATGCTCACTTTTAATAATTTGAAGGGGGTTGTTTATTTCATGGGCGAACCCGGCTGCCATCTCCCCGATTTCCGCCAATTGGGTTGCCCGAATCAACTGGTGGCCCAGACTTTTTTTTTCCTGCCCCAGGTGTTCGATTTTTTTTGCAATACGTTCGGTTATATAGATGGCCATGATGACAATGACTGCCCCACCAATGATCATGATGATTAAACTGATATATATCGCTGAATAAAGAGATTTATAAGCATCCTGTTTTTCCTGTCTGACCACGAGAAGCCAGTCCCCGTTTTTAAGCCAGGCAGTTGCATACAAATACGTGTACTTTAAAGGATTTGATTTAATAAAAGTTTGAATACCGTCCCCCAGTGATGGGAAATCAGAATACTCAGAATCTTGATCCATGACTCTAAAACCCCCGGAACGCCGTTTGGTTTGCGAAATTCCTTTTTTGTTCAGGATGTAGGATTCCCCAGTTCTTCCGATTCTCACTTTTGATACCAGCCTGTCAAAAAACAAGGTGTCAATGGTTGCCCTTAATGCCCAGGTTTTATCCCCACTGCCCTGTTTTACCGCAATAACAAAGTGGGGTACGTTTCTGTACCCCAGAAAAATATCGCTGATATATGTCCCATTTAACATGACTTGCTTAAACCACAATTCGTCTTTATATTTTTTCCCTTTCAGCTGATACTTGCCGGAATACCTTACAAGGACCCCCTTGGAATCAAATAGCCCCAAATCAATAAATGCACCGGATCGGTTCTTTAGGTTTCCAAATATCGTGTCAATGGAATTTTTTTGATTTATTTTTTCAAAGCCAAAGGTGTTTGTAATGAGCTCAAGATCAGATTTACGTTCCATCAAAAAGGATTCGATCATATCGCGATGGTCCCCTACTATACGCCTTAAACTGTTTGTAGTATTATATTCAATGGCCGTGGTGAAAAAATAATAGCTCACACCAATCGCCAGAACAAAAGGGATAAATGGAATGATTATCATATTGGTTAAAATGGATCGTTTAACCGTTTCTCCTTTTTCTGTATGGTTTATTTTTTTTTTATCCATCATGCGCATAAGCCCTTAAATTTATGTGAACCATCTATTCCAATGTTTGAAAATCCTTTAAGAGCAACTATGATGCCGTCTGAGTTCTAAAAAGCTATAAAATATATAACTTACTGAAATGATAAAATATTTGGTATTTTACAATTTGAAGAAAAAAATTTAATTATCAGGTGATTGTCAGCTTTTTTTTCAGATTGCAAAACAATGAAACACAAGGGCGAAGCTGAAAATAATATCGTGTCCCCGGAATTCCAAAAAAGTACTATTTGGGGAATTTGTTAATATTAACATTTTCCCCAAATAGTCGGGTATAGCGAAAATTCAATATCAACCCTTAGTCATTTGCTAATATTAGTGATTTTTATAAAAAGTAGAATGTCTTTGCGATGGGTGAAATTTTCTTCAAACACAAAATGTTGAAAAAATGCAATATTATGCTATGCTTTGGGCTGAAGCAATTATGAACTGTGCTAATTAACAACAAAATAGCATGTTTTTGACATTGCGAGTAATCATTGAAATACCAGTTATCCCATGCCCGCAATCCCCAGTTCAAAGCCTTAAATCTTTCCTGGTCTGTTTTTTCTTGATGAATAACAGACCATACCAGAGGCTGTGGAGCACTATATTTTTGAGCAATATCAGGGATAGAAGTTCCGCTTTTAAAATCCTGATGAATGTTGTTAAAAAGCCCCTGAGTTTTTTTGGCATATTTTGAAATAGTTTCCCTGTGGATATTTAAACGCTGGGCAATACGAACAAGGGGGATGCCAAGACGGGTCATCACTGCGATCTTAATTTGTGTGGGAAATTCGCGTTGAGCCGTGTCTATTTTTTGTTGATTCTTTAGATTTGTTTTTTCTATATCTTCTGCAAATGCCTGGATTTCTCTTGCGCTGAATTCATTTAGTGAAGGTGTTGTTAAAAGATGATTGTTCTGATCTTTTAACGGGAGGCAACCTTTTTGGGTGACATCTTGAAAAACCCTGTCAGATACCTGTTCAAGTCTTGCCAGCGCTTTTGTCTGCACCTTGTTCAGGCTGTGTTTTACAGATGCTTTTTGAACTTTTGAGGGAATGTCGGTTAATAAAATTAAGTCGTTCATCAAAAAAGACTGCCATTTCAATGGTTTAGGCAGGTTTTTGAAGATTGCCTCTACCTGTTGAATAAATTTATTCAACAATGCCTCAGCTTCATTAGAAACCTGTGAACCTCTATCTTTGCTAACCCTTATAGAGTGTAACTTTGACAGCAATTGATGTACCCTTTCAAGGGGTGTTTTGCCCACCGTCAAGTACCAGGGATCTTTGCCCATTTCCACGTCAATGATTTTAATGGTCGCTTCTATGGATTCTATGGCGGATAAATCTTGTCTTAAGTGGTTTTCAGTAAAGCTTATCCTTCTTTCCTGAAGATCGTCTACATCTGCGATCTTTGCCTGGATCATCTTCATGTCAGTGTAGTCTTTAATGGCTCTGAGTCTTTGTTCTCCTGCAATCAGCTGAAACCGGTCTTTTTTTTGCGGGCGGACAATAATGGGTTCGATCAATCCATCCTTTACAATACTTACCCCAAGTTCTCTTAACCTGTCTTCATCAAAGTATTTGCGGTGTTGATAGGGTGAAGGGTCAATTTTTTTAATGTCTATCATGGAAAAAGAAAACGGATAATTTTTATTGTCTGTTATGGGCATGATTTAAATCCCCTATAAAAAAATAAAAAATTAATCGCGCTAGTTTAAAAGTATAGATGTTCTATAAAAAATATTATCAAAAAAGTAAAACCAAATGACCATTGCCATTTCTGAAAAAGGGATAATTACAATTATTTTATTTTCATGTCCCACAGCAGGTGCCCAAAATCAAACAGGATAAAAAGATGTCAGGATTGGGAATTTGGACGATATAGCGGTTTTTTTGCAGTTGATAAGATGCAAATACTGTAACGGTTTTTCACATCCTATTTTTTCACTAATTCGTTATATTGTTTATAAAATCAGCGTATTATAAAATTATTATTACAATAGCATAGTTGCAAAATACTGTAACGCTTTAATAATTTCTCTATTTTTACAATGGTTTAATGCGATTTTATAATAATTTCACACAATGGTTGCGGGGTAGATCTACGTTTATAAATTTTGATATGGAAGGGTTGCAAAAAAAAGGAGTAGACCATCCGCTAATAAAGCAAGCGCGATGGTCTATCAAGGTATTTGAGGTTGATTAGCCTTTTATGGCCTTATTGAGGAGGAAGATCGGCAATAAATTCCAAGGCAAGATTGATATCAACAAATTGATAATTCAATTCTTTTGCCCTATCCCGGCAGTCGGTACATATTTCTTTAAACTTGCGCATATCACCTTTGACCGCCATATAAATCTGTTCAATAGCTTCCTGTTGTATGTCCTCGTATTCAGCAATAAATTTTTCGACCACAATGGGATATAAAATAAGGGTTTTCAAACGACTGAGTATATCTGGGTGCTCACTGGTTAAAAAAGTTCTGACCTTTGGCAATCCGGCAAATATAATAGGAACACCAGCATCAATAATTCGTTTAAAATATGGCCAAACCCGAGGATCAAGATCATTTGCTTCATCTATGATAATATAGCAACTGGACAGATGGCATATCATTTTTAAATATTCAGGGGTTCGTCGGTAAGTGGCTTTTGTATCATAATTCAATTCCTTTAAAATGGAAGCCAGGGTCTCATGTATGTTGAACAGAGACTCGACCCAGACGGCATGAAGTTTTTTGGGGTGTAATAATTCTAAAAACCGGGTTTTGCCTGCACCAAAATCCCCTTCAATCAACACACTTTGTCCACGGTAAATTCGATTGTAGGTAGCGGTCAAATAAGAGACGCGACGTTTGTCGCTGATAAAATCTTCTTTCATATTATATTTCTCCATGAGAAGCATAAGGAGCCACATGGGTCCTTCGTTGATAATTTTGGCAGTCAAGAACAAATGCATTGAACAGTGCTAACCCTTTTCTATCCTTGGGCTGCCTCATTTTTGTTTCATAGGCTGTGTACCTTTTTTGGTTATGGTTAAAAATTTGTTTCGTCATAACCAGGGAAAGACCCTTGTGATAGATTTCGATCAAGGGCGGGCGATCAACCACCATGCTGTGCTGCTCCAAAAAGACTATGATCTGGTCCAGCTCATTTGCTTCTGGCTGTACAGCTAATGATCCAAGCGGTTTCTCAAAAGGTTTTCTGGCAAGTGCTTCTCCCAAAAGAATCCCATTATCCTTGGGTTCAAAAATAAAAAGCTTGTCATTGTATCTGGATATCTGCACTGGTGTACTTTTATGACTGCTGAATAATTCAACACCAAGGGTTACATAATAATCTTGGTTGTCAAACCTGATGGTCTTCTTTTTTGATACAGTGGCTTTTATTTTTTGAAAACCGTATTTCATATACTCCTTTACCTGGCCAGGAGAAAAGGTCATGGTATCAATCCCGGTTGAGAAAAAATATGCAAGCTTTTGATCCGGGACCCAGGCTGTGACCTTTCCATTTTCACTAAAATAGTGTTTTGTGCTGTTGTGTTCATGGCGATACTCTTCCATCAACGGACTTTCTTTTAAATCATGAAGAGTGATATCAAGACAGGTAATTGTAATTTTCTCTTTTTTCCCATGACCAAAAATATAGCCTGGCATAGTCTTGGCAATCCTGTCCTCAAACGCCTTGATAATCCGGATTTCAAAATTATGGAGACTGCGGTGGGAAGATTCCAGGTGGGCCTTGTCTTTTGGAGAATGAATTCTTGAAAAATCAGACTCCATATAAAATCCATCCGGGGTTGAATGCTTCAGATTCAAGGCATTAATAGCCCGTTTAAGGTTCAAAAAACCCTTGGCATTATCCGGTCTGATTCGGATTTTCTTTTGAGGAAACGGCGTACTCATTAAAAATTGAGTAAAAAGATCCACAGAGTTCCAGCTGCTTTCGCTAAAATAAGCATCCAGAATAAACATATGCCGTGATCCTGTATCGTAAAATTCGATTACCTGGGGCTTTTGCCAATGACCATTGTTATTTCTGATTTTCAAATATCGAAATTTACACCCATCCATCTGGATCAGATCAAACACCGGTTCTGATTTAAAGCTGTTTTTCATTGGAACATTATCCTCAAAATCTGGCTTATTCAGATAAGATTTAAGGTTCTCTCGTTTAACACAGCGCCTGAGCGCAACAAGAGAGATTGGCCGATTCAACTCTTTTTCAAGCCAGTGGTGATAATTTTTAATGGTTCTTGCCTTTTGTGTTATAAATATAAATCCTTGGCTTGACGGATCACAGGACGCTATGACCATTTCCACAAAACGTTTTTTGGTCTGCTCATCAAAAGAACGGGGACGACCACTGCATCTTCTGCCATCCATAATCCCTTTTCCTGCAAGCAGAAGAGGGCCAGGGATGATACCGGTTTTTTTATATTGATCTTTGTAATATTTTTTATTCCTCCGTCTTGCAGAGCCTGTTTTGTTCATGATTTTTTTATGGAGTAACAAGTGAAAGCGATCATCCAGTGTCAGATTCCGTGTGACCTTCAGGTTATCAGTGTCCATTGCCAGACTCCTTTGATAAAATTTTTTCCTGGATAACCCGGTTCCACAATAGTCCGGCCTGGCGGGATGTTTTCTGCCAGTGATCATTTTGTGCAATGCAAACCTGTTCCAACATCGCCTGAACAGCATCCATATACTCCTTGCTGATTTGATCGGTTAAATCCACAACTGGTGTTCCTTTAGCCGATGTTTTACATCCAGCAATGAATTTTTTGATGTTGGGTGCTGTGATTTCCATCCCGGTGTCTAAAAAAGTTTTCCAGGCTTTACGCTGTTCAAAGGGATTTAATTTTACCAGGGGACGTACCTGGGACTCATTTCCAGGCAGAATGTCCCCAATTGGGGATAAGTTGTTAACAACCTGATAAGCTTGAATCAACCGGTAAGCATTGGATTTACCCATATCCCAGCGGGCTTTGGTGTAAGCTTCAAAAGTCTCAAAAAGAATCAGTTTGTACAGACGGCTATCTCTTATCTCTTTCAAGGCTTTTCCAATTTTATGAAAATGACACTGATTACGGGCAATGAGATTTTCCAGATGCGTTAAGCGATCCCGCCGCATGATTACAATCCTTTCGACATGGGGATACTGACCAAAAGGGCGTTTAATCTTTTTCCCAGCAGCTTTTTCAAAAAAAGGACACTGTCTTTAAACCCGTACTGATTGACTTTCATGACAAGATCAATGGTATTAAGGTTTTTTTCACATCGAAAGCACCTGGCCAGGTTTGTAGCCGGGTTTATTGCCGTCTGAAATTCATTACAGAATGGGCACAAAAAACGGAAAACACCCTCACTGATCTTTGATGGTATCTGTAGTTCGTCTTTAATCAACATATCCACAGGGATGGCATTTCTTAATTCAAACAGTTCTTGGGATGAAAATTTTTTCATCAGTCACCTCTCATTTATCAGGATTACCAAATGTCTTTTTATATCAAGGTTAAAACCTGATGTCTGTTGCCTCTTAAACTGCCAGACTGATTACTTTGTTTGTATCTTTTATATTTTCAATGACTTACATCCATGATGCCTCTTAAACTCAGAGTCCGATTACTTTGTCAGGATCTCCATTAATTACAAGGACTTGATTCAATCATGTCTCTTAAACTCCTTAACTGATTAGTCGGGTGATTCAAGACTCAAATTCTCATTTTTTCATGTGAACCCAGCAGTCCTGCCATTCGCTTGATTTATAATCTGATAGGTCAAATATTGGATAATGATCGCAGGTTTTATTCCAAACTCATTAGCAATGATCTCCCAAGGCAGAACAGGTTTTGTTTTACGTAGTGGTGCTAATTGTTCCAGGGAAACCTGATGTTTTTGGCATTGTTTATCCCGCTTGTTCTCAACTGCTTCTATCTTCTCACCCAGATAGTTGTTTTTAAACTGATCCTTGTTTTTTTTATTCCATTTTTCACATCGTCTTCGGTGTTGCTCATTCATGCAACCAGGAGCACCACATGTTTTTTGACGTCCCTTTTGGCGCACATCCGGCTGAAACCACTTTCTGCAAATACAGCAGGGTCGTTTTCCACGTGAGTTTTTTGCCATTATATTTTCTCCAGAGTTCAAATCCGGACAAAATATAAGGATTGAAACTAATTTTGTTTTGAATAAGCGGCGGGTTTATGGGCGGGTTAGCGGGATATTATTTGTTTTTTATTTGGCAGAGTATGGCGGCGGGGTAATCTGCGTTACAATATTTTGCCATTAATATTGGGGTAAGGCGTTACAATATTTGCATCTTAGCATGCAGTTAAGTGCGGGCCGTGTTTTTTATATATAAGTTGATTATCTGTGTGATGAATGAAATTTACCCCAGACACAAGATATTGTGCTTGCCGATGATGCTAAAAGCTCAAGACTGTTAATAATAGTCAGCTCCCCGAAAACACTGATCAATCCAGCAGATAAATAGACATAGTCTACCGTTTGAAATGTCCAAGATACCGATACAAATCAAAACTATTTTCAGTTCAAAATTGAATTAAAGATGATGCAAGTATTCTTGAGTTGGCGCTACTTATAAAATTGATTTTATGAAATGTCTTTACAGTAATTTGAAATGTTGATATGCGATTGGAATGAACAAATCAGTTATCTCTAACGGCTTTCCAAATTGGTTAACCGAGTGGTTGGAAGCACAGAAAGTTCCTTTATGGGGAGCAGCAGACCTTAAAGATTTTCACACCCCGTTAGATCAATCAGGAAAAAAATATCCATTTGCTATTTCATTTGTGATCCCCATGAATCCAAAGATAATGGCCAGTATTCAGAAAGGCCCAAATCAAGAATATGCTGACGAGTATGTCAGGGTGAATAAGCATATAAATGAATTATCAACAGCTTTGGCTGCTAAAATCTTAGAAAAAAATTTTCAATCCAAACCGTTAGCTGCATCGGTTCGAACTGACACAGTTAACATTAAAGGAGATTTTCCTCAAAAAACAGCGGCTACAAGAGCTGGTTTGGGATGGATTGGGCGACATTGCCAGCTTATTACACGTCAATTTGGTTCTTGGGTCAGATTGGGGACCGTTTTTACCGATATTGAGCTCCCATGTGGGCCTGCAATAGAAAAAGACTTTTGTGGTAAATGCAAACGTTGTGTTGAGGCTTGTCCAGCAAAAGCGTTGAAAGGTAATCAATGGTATCCTGGTTTGCCTCGTAAAGAAATTTTAGATGTGCGGGCATGCGATAAATGGAAAAAAAAGAACTACTTCCGATTTCATAAAGGACATAATTGTGGTATTTGTTCATCCGTGTGTCCTTATGGATTAAAAGTATTAAAAAAAAGTTCGGATTAGAGGCGTTTACTACTGGCTATAGCCAACCCTTTTCAGGATTCAAAAAATCCTGTGGACTATCCCTGTTAATCTAATTTCCATAAATAGAATTCAAATTAATATGTATGTGTAAAGTTGACTCAAAGTTTTACTTTCATCTTGTCAGTTGTTATTGATTTTTATTCGGTTTGCCATGCTTCACAAACTGGATATCATTACAATTTTGATGTTAAACAGATCAGTATGATTTATATCCTTTAGAGGGGAACCAAAATGGATTTTTCATCTGTCACTGCAGCAATAACAGGAATAAAAAGTGCGAGTGATATTGCAAAGCTAATAAAATAAAATGCTGCCTTATCCGTACATTCGAACTGCCTCAAGGAAGGCTGCGATATTCGTCCATGAAATATCTGGTTCGTCAATATCGTAGGCAGGGCAGATAATCAGACCGGCTGTGCCTAATGTGTCAATACGCAGCTTAACTTCTTTTTTTATTGCATCCGGTGTATTAAATGAAAATGCCGTTTGGGTACCCACAGTTCCCCAAAATGCCAATTTGGGTCCGAATTTTTTTCTGATCCGTTTCGCGTTCATATGATCCGGCTGGACAGGATTAATCGCCTGAAATCCGATTTCCATCAGATCACCAAGAACCGGTTCAAAATAACCGTCACTATGATAAATAAAACAAAGGTCTGGTTTTACAGCACGGGCAGCAGAAATAATATCTGCCATCCGGTGTTTAAAAAATTGTCGCCACATATCCGGACTGATAATCATTGTCTTGGGCATACCAATATCATCATCGAGTGCGATAACATCCACACCAGCCGCTGCGAGAGCTTTCACTGCCCGAATTGCCATTATTGTCAGCTGATCAAGTAAATACTCCACCCAGTCCGGACGCTCAATCAGGTCTATTAAAAAATTTTCCAGCCCCCGAATTCGCCATGCGGTTTCAAAAAGTTCTCCACCCAGGTGAGGCATATTTCCACCTGCCGCCATTCCTTTTTGATGGAGTACCTTCACTTGATCGGAAAGATAGTCGATATTGTAAGTCAGTAATTCTTCAGGAAAAGGATATTTTTTCAGATCGTCCAGGGATTTTGCCTTAGCCATTGGATTTCTTTTTTCGGGATCTTGAATATCATAATTCCAACGTTGATAATTCGCCACTTGATAACTGGTCCCAAGACGGGTATCTGTCTCGTATGGTTCCAATTTTTCATAAAGCGCTAATTCCTCAGGTAATTCAGGCAGATCGATGAATTGAATGTCCACCATCTCTTCCCGAAATTCATTGGGCTGAAACAGGTCTTGGGCTTCAATACGGTAAAAGTTCATGGCACTGGCAACCCTGTCTGGTTTTTTTCCATCAAGGGCGCATAAAATTCGTTCTCGTGGTGTCATAAAAAGCCTCCGGGGGAGTGATTTAATGATATTGAATCAAATAGCTTATTTATATCTTTATGTAAATATCTTGAATTGATAAATATGAAAATGATATGGCGAATTGCCCACATCGATTTATCTTTTGCTGGCAGGGTTGTCCAGATCACCAGGGATCTTGCAGGTTTTTGGAAGACCCCATAAGGGACACGAAAAGCATGGCTGTGGTACCACATGTCCATTATGTGGTGGCGATCCTTGTGTCCCACCTTGTCCTGGTGTCTGATAGAAGAGCTATCTCTGACTCAGGAAGGTAGACAACTATTAGGATGAAATCGCCAATATGTATTAAAAAGTTCAATAAGAAGTATCAAAAGGCAGAGTCAGAAATGACGAGCCGATCGCTTAAAGTGTTGACTAAATATTATTAAAGGACTGCTGGCTTTATGTCAGCGGTCCTTTTATTCTGGAGGATATCTTTTCGAAGGAGCAAACGTAGAAAACTATCAAAAAAATTTTAAGGGATTCTGTCACTGATAATAGATAATGTCTTCAATTTTTATTTTACCCTTTGCCAACCCTATCCGCATTGCCGGAGTTTGCTTGTTCCTACCAACCTCAACGAAATTGTAAAAGACCCGAAAGATATTCAATAACTTGCCAACCATGACCGGTTTGTAGGGGCCATAGCCAAACCAGCGACGGCCCAGGTTAGACGAACTACTGATTGGTCTCTCTAATAATGATAATCTTCTTCTTACCTGCATAAAAAAACGATCAATAGCATGGAGGCTTGCCTTGTTATAGAGCCAGGCAAGATGGTCCTCGTCATATCCTTGGATATCCGTTAGGTAGCACATGGCCTTTTCAGGCTCTCCCATATTCGGGAACGGATGTTCCACCCAACGATCCTGCCATTTTCCGATATTAACCATTTGAGCCATGTTTTCTTTTATCATCAAAAGTTTTATCTGCCAATCCTTCAAATCGGGATGTAAATGCTTCATTGCTGCCATGCGGTTTCTATTTTTTGCCAAAATCTGACGTTTTTTATCAATGGTTGTCTCGGAGTTGATACGCACGTAAAATGCGTCGCAACGTCCCTCCATGATTCTATCATAAAATGCCGATAGACAGGCCGCTCGGAAAGCAGAATCCTGATCAAGAAAAAAACGGATTTTATTTGTGTTACCAAGAAGCTTCCTAAGAAAGAAAAAGTGGCCATACATGGTATATTCCCCACGCACTTGCATACCATCTTTCGGTAGAGTAAGATCGTCATCCAGTCTGTCCAACATTTCGACATCATCCCTCTTGGCAACGTTTTCATATGTAGCAGCTATATTCCCCCTTAGAGATCCTGAATGCGTGTAAAGTTTTCGGGTTCTGGTCTTCTTGATGGCTTCAATATAATCTCGCCGGAGCCAGAGACGTGCATGTTTTCTGTAAGCTGGCTTTACATCGTAATCGCCTGAGGCAATTGCATCTTTCTCTATATTCTCAGGATTCATTGAGGGGTCAAAGTTGAGATGGAGGCCAAGGATATAACCCGTTGTGTTATCAGCGCTTCCGACAGCACGGAAAATGATGTTTCTCCGATCCTTGGCGTCCGACCAGTTAATCATATAGTCTTGCCGGTCAACACCAATATAGAGACGGTTGATCGACATGGCTGGAAGATTGCGTTCTCTTCCAGCCGCAAAATTTTTACACTGCTGATGAATAAAATTTATCTTACGATATAGAGTAGACATGGTGATCCCTTCAATCTCACAGATACGACGGAAAGGTACCTTGTTTACTATAAGACGAAATATTGCGGCATTTTTGTGAGGTTTTCGGTGCCGGACTGTGGGTGAAGAAGCTATAATGAATGTTTTACCGCATGCCTTGCAACGATGGCGTTTAGATCCTGCTTTTGTCTGTCCGAAAGATTGATATAGAGCTTTGCCTTTTCTTATATCTATATTGTGGTTCGGGCAGTCTTGATTTGGACAGGTCGGGAGGGGGCTGGTTTCTAAAAATTTCCAAAAACGACTTTGCTCTTCATGAATAGCCTTGTTACTTTTTATTGTTGGATATTGGCCACAAAAACTGCATCGAAGCATGGGGGTGCCTCGGCCTGAACCAACCACGGTATAGGTATCTCTACCACGTTTTGCTGCGCCTGGGCCTCTGGGTTGTTTGGTGGTGCTGGCTGGAGTATCAAAATTTTTGCATTGTGGATTCTTGCAGAAATTGACTTGAATCGTGCCGATTTCTAACGGAATACGTTCTTCGGGTTGTTTTATTCCTTTGTCCATGAAAAACCCCCTATCGTTTTATACACGATAGAGGGAAAATTGTTAAGAATTTTTCAACACTTTAAGCGATCGGCTCGTCAGAAATGATTTTGCCTTTATAATTTTTCGTGAAAAATTTAAATATAAAAACGTTAATAAGGAAGTAATCCTTATTTCTAATAAAAATAGGTGTGGACTATTATGTGTTTACACTTGAACATCTGGTCAAAAATAACCCCAGATTATCCTCTGTTAGTCCTCTTTTTTATTCAAAAACTACCAACCACAATATATAGCATCCTGTATTTTTCATCCCCAAGTGTAACTGTAAACTTTATTGAAAATCATTTAATCAAAAGCCTTACATCCAGTTTCTTCAGCATGTTTTCTTGATTTTGAATATTTACGGCACTGTTCTGGTTTTACATCATGAATCCGGCATAGGTAAGATGGAAATTGGATTTTTGCCTTAAAATATAACATGAGGTTATATAAAATTAAAATTAGTATTTTGACTTGTAACATGAAGACCTTGATAAAGAGGGAAAAAAGTTATGCTGGAATTATACACAATTTAATTGAAGTAGCCCAGGCTTTAACCGGGGTTTTTAAAGGATAAAAGGAGAGAATCATGAGAGATCAGGCCAGGGTAGTTATCATCGGTGGTGGTGTTTTCGGGACCAGCGTGGCATATCATCTTGCCAAAGCCGGCTGTACGGATATTGTCCTTGTGGACAAGGGCGAATTAACAAGCGGGACTACTTTTCATTCCGTAGGCCTGGTTTCCCAGTTCAGAACATCTCCTTCTTTGATGAAGATAATGAACTATACGATTAAATTGTTTAATGAGCTGAAAAAAGAGGTTGGAGGAAATCTTGGCTGGCATACGGTGGGAAGCCTTCGACTTGCATCAAGTAAAGAGCGCTTAAAGTCGCTTCGGCGAGAGGTCAGCCGGGCAAGAGCCATCGGCATTGAAGCCGAGGTCATCACACCTTCGGAGGCGCTTGAAATAGCACCTTTTATGTCGGGTGAGGGGCTGCACGGAGCCGTCTGGGTTCCGGATGACGGTCATATCGATCCCAGTTCCATAACCTATGAACTGGCTCGCCAGGCAAAACGACTGGGAGCAGAGATCAATACAGGTGTAAGGGTAACCGACATTGAAGTGGATTCAACAGGGCAGGTGACAAAAGTCATCACTGATAAAGGTGATATACTGACTGAATGTGTTGTCAATGCCGCAGGAGAATGGGCTCCACGTATCGGAGCCATGGTGGGTGTGAATATCCCAATGGTACCCTTAATGCACCAATACCTGACCACCAAACCCATTCCCGGGCATGAACTGCCCTCCAAAACCCCGGTTATAAGAGATCCTGACAAATTGTTTTATTGCCGCGAGGATGTGGGGTCCTTTCTGATCGGCGCATTTGAAACCAATCCAAAAGAATGGGCTACCAAAGGTGTTCCCTGGGAATTTAATCAGCAATTGCTGCCTGCGGAATGGGATTTGTTTGAGCCGGTCATGGAAATGGCAATGGAAAGATTACCCATTCTTGAGCAGGCAGAGGTAATAGAGCTGATTAATGGTCCGGATGCCTTTACGCCTGATGGTCATTATGCTTTGGGTCCTGTTCCGGGATTAAAGGGTTTTCTGGTTGCAGCCGGTGGTTCAATCAATGGTATCGCAGGTGCAGGTGGGGTGGGAAAATTAATATGTGAATGGATTCTGGAAGGGGAACCTTCCATAGATACTCATGAAATGAATGTAAGACGTTTCGGGCCCCATCTTAAAAATCTTGACTATGTTACACAGCATTGCCGGGAGGTTTACCGTAATTATTATCATCTTCATTTTCCCAATGATGAAAATGTATGGGGACGTCCCTTAAGGACCAGTCCTTTTTATCCGCGGCTCAAAGAGTTAGGAGCTGTATTTGGGGAAAAAAACGGGTGGGAACGGGTGAATTATTTTGAACCGGGCAAACCCTGGCGGCAGGCCGGCTATGATCAGAATAACTGGGGCTGGGGAAAACCCGACTTTTTTGACCGGGTCAAAAAAGAGGCTTTGGCAGCAAGGCAGAATGTTGCAGTTCTTGACATGACCTCCTTCGGCAAAATAGATGTTAAAGGCAAAGATGCCCTTGATCTATTACAAAAACTTGCAATATCCGATCTTGATAGAGCATTGGGATCACTTACCTATACACAGTTTCTAAATGAAACAGCCGGTATTGAAAGTGATGTAACTGTCTGTAGAATTGCAAAAGATCATTTCAGAATCATTTCAGGAACCTCATTTGTTTCCAATGATATAGGCTGGATAAAAATGTATGCGCAAAAAGGCTATGATGTGTCAATCAAAGATGTTACAAATGAATTTGCCTGTTTAAGTCTGTTCGGCCCCAATGCCAGAAAAGTGCTTGAAAAGATCACTCAGGCAGATGTGTCCAATAAAGCCTTTGCATATCTGACGGCAAAAAATCTTGATATGGGAGGGGTTAATGTATGGGCCCAGAGAGTAAGCTATACAGGAGAGCTTGGGTGGGAACTTTACATGGCGAATGACGATGCACTGAAGATCTGGGATGCCATAATGGATGCGGGTAAACAATTTGATATCTCACCCATTGGTTATAAAGCGCTTGACGGCCTGAGAATTGAAAAAGGGTATTTGTACTGGAGTGGCGACATTTCTCCCGGGGATAACCCCCTTGAGGCAGGTCTTGGATTCTGTGTTGATTTTTCTAAAGATGATTTTATAGGAAAGAATGCTCTTTTGAAAATCAGGGAAGCAGGGTTAAAAACAAAGTTATGCGGCCTTACCCTGGATGCGGATTGTTGCCTGTTTGGTGGTGAATCTGTTTATAAAGACGGCAAAATTATTGATCGTATCAGAAGTGCCAACCATGGCTATTGTGCCAACACTGATATTGCGCTTATATATCTGCCTCTTGAAATGTCTGAACCCGGCACAGAGCTGGAAGTTGAAGTAATGGGTAAGATTATTAAAGCTGAAGTGGCTTCAATGCCCATTGTTGATCCAAAAGGCGCGCGCATACGTGCTTAAAAAATAAAACCATGTAATAATAAATTAATATGGGAGATCCAACAGTGCTGAATCAAGCAAGAATCGTCGTTATTGGTGGAGGTATCACAGGATGCAGTGTTTTGTATCACCTTGCCAAAGCCGGTGTTAAAGATGTCGTTTTGGTGGAAAAAGGAGAACTCACTTCAGGAGCCACCTGCCAGGCCGCAGGCATGCTGACCCAGTTCAATACCTCACAGACCATAATGCGGATGCGTCAATACAGTACCAAACTTTATAAAAGCCTTAATGCCTTTAGCGAGGTGGGAAGTGTAAATATTGCATCAAGCCCGGAAATGCTAAAAACATTTCAACGTAATGTGAGCCGCGCAAGGGGCATTGGTCTTGACGTTGGTATTATTTCAGCACAGGAAACCATTGACTTGCTGCCCTGGGCATCGGAAGACAGCCTTTATGGTGCTTTCCATTTACCAGGGGACGGTCACATCGATCCCCATACGACAACCTATGCCGTGGCCAAAGCCGCTACAAATCTGGGTGCACAGATTTTAACAAATACCCGCGTGACCGGTATCGAACTATCGCTAAACGGTGAGATCCGCAAAGTTAATACGGATAAGGGCGATATTGAATGTGAAATAATTGTAAATGCAGCAGGCATCTGGTCAGCGCAGGTCGCTGCAATGGCCGGGGTTTGTATCCCCTGTACGCCGGTTGTGCATCAACATATTGCAATGGAAGCGGTTGTCGGCAGCGAGATCCCGGCGGACAGCCCGACATTTCGCGATTATGATTATCTTGTCTATGGCCGTCCTGAAGGTGGAAGCTATCTTGTTGGGGGCTGGGAAATGCATCCCAAAACGATCTGGATAGATGGTGTCCCCTGGAACCATGGCTCCTCAGAAGTACCCAATGATTTTGATCTGTTTGCTCCCATGCTTGAAGAAACCATCAAGCGATTCCCTTTTATAGGTGATGCCGGCGTGATTCGTCTGGTGGCTCACCCGGATGCTTTTACACCGGATGGAGGTCCTTTACTTGGACCCTGGCCAGGCCTTAAAGGATTCTGGATGGCCGCAGTATCCAATATGCAGGGTTTTGGCGGCGGGGGTGGTATTGGTAAAACCGTTGCTGAATGGATCACCCAGGGCCAGACAGAATGGGATGTATTCCCATATCGCGCATGGCGGTTTAGTAAACATCACAATCAACCGCGTTATGCTGCCGAATGTGCCAAAGAGGTTTACAGGTATTATTATCGCACAAAATATCCCCACGATGAAAATGTTTCCATGCGTCCTGTTCGAATGAGCCCATTCCATAACAGACTTCAGGATTTAGGTGCAGTTTTTGGAACAAAAAACGGGTGGGAGCGCGCCAATTATTTTGATCCTAAAAAATCCTGGCGCAGGGCAGGCGAAGATCAGCGGGAATGGGGCGGATGGCTCAAACCATCTTTTTTTGAAAACATTGCAGCAGAGTCAGAAGCCGTCCGAAATAAAGTCGGCCTTTTTGACATGAGTGCTTTTGGTAAAATTGAACTTAAAGGTCCGGGCGCATTGCCTTTAATCCAGCGACTTACAGATAATGATCTGGATCGTCCCATAGGATCTGTGACTTATACTCAATTTCTCAATGATCATGGCGGTATTGTAGGGGATGTCATGATAACCCGCCTGGATTCTCAAACCTTTCGAATTATTACGGGTTCAGCTCTTGTTGACTCTGATCTGGGATGGATCCGATTGAATCAGAAAGAGGATGACCTGTTCGTTGATATCAAAGATGTGACGGAAGACTATGCAGTGATAGGCCTGTGGGGCCCCAATGCCAGGGAGGTATTACAGAAAGTCACAACAACAGATATTTCCCATACATCTTTCGCTTATATGTCTGCTAAAAACATAGAAGTTGAATCATTGCCCGTTTTTGCCCAGCGTGTCACCTATGTGGGTGAACTGGGCTGGGAATTATACATTCCAAAAGAAAAATCTATTTTTTTGTGGGATAAATTATGGTCAGCAGGTAAAGATTTCGGGATAAGACCCTGTGGATTCAAAACCATAGATTCACTTAGACTGGAAAAAGGCTTTCTGGCATTAACAAGCGATATCACACCATTGGAAACTCCATTTGAAGCAAGACTTGATCATTGTGTAAAATTGGGGAAGCAAAGTGATTTTAACGGAAAAAAAGCCCTTGCTGTTCTTAAAAATCAAGGTATAAAACAGCGCCTGCATACACTTGTAATAGGCGATGAAGAATATTTGACTTTATACGGTGGCGAAGCTGTAACCTTGAACGGAAAAACAATTTCACGCCTGCGAAGCACAGGATATGGGCATTCAATTAAAAAAAATATTGGTTTTGCATATCTGCCGATAGATTGTATAGAAACTAAATTTCTTGTAGAAATATTTGGAGAAATGATATCGGCAAAAATTGCACCTGATGTCTTATACGATCCCAAAAGCCGGGCAATCCGGAGATGATTTCAGCAATGGCAGCCATTAATACAAATTATAAAAATGATATAGCCAATATTGAAGCTATTGAAGAGCAATTGAAAAATATTGCAGACGCAGGTTTTTCACATGTGCAGTGGTGTCATGACTGGCTGGGCGAATATGTGTATAGCCACATTGAAATGGTGCAGATTAAACAGATGTTGGAAAAGTACAATTTCAAGTTAAAAGGACTGCATGCGGCAGAAGGTGGAGTACCAGGTCTTACACAGGATGGCAACCTTGATTTCGGCCACAGATTTGAAAACAGAAAAAATTATACATCGCTTAACGAATATAACAGGCTTGCAGGCGTTGAGTTAATTCAGAACAGGGTAGATTTGGCTCATATTATCGAAGCAAAAGAAATTGTACTGCACATGCAATTGCCCTATATCGAATTAAGAGAAGATGAAGATTTCAAAAAAAAATATTGGGAACAGGCTTTTAAAACATTTGATGAATTAAAACCTTATTGCAGGACCAGAGGTGTGAAAATAGCAATTGAAAATTTGCTTTGTACACCCAAACAGGAACAAATGGATCAATTTGACACCTTGTTTGAGAGGTATGATTTTGATTTTATGGGATTTTGTTTTGATTCAGGCCATGGTTCTATGGTTTGTGTAGATGATCCCTTATTTTTTGCTAAAAGATATAAAGAGAGAATAATAGCATTACACCTGCAGGATACGGACGGCATTGCACCGGAATTAATTGAAGATGGAATGGCTGCGTTAAAACATGACAAACATGCACTTCCTTTTACAGGTATTATTAACTGGGATGATTTAGCAAAAATTGTTGCCAGGTCACAATATAAATTGCCTGTAACATTAGAGGTGCATCTTAAAAGCGATACCTATGATCAAGAAATGTTTAATCTTAAAGATGCATTGGGAAAAGCACAAAAACTTGATGAAATGGTTAAAAATTATAGAAAATAATTAATAAAAGTTGCTGTTTGCTTCCAAAAAGATTACCTGAAAGTTACGACATTACAGGAAGGGCCATAATGAAAAAACGCCAGGTTGTCATAAAATGCGGTAAAGAAACGCCCGATCCGATCACTGGCATTGAATATCCAATTCCAGATTGTTTGAACAGCCTTCGACAAAAAGCAGATGTCATTGTCACTGATGATGAACAGGAAACAACCATCCTGAAAGCCGTTCAGGGTGCCACAGTTTTGATGATAACCTATGGAAAGGTTACGCGTCGGGTTATCAAAGCCGGACTGCCAACGCTTAAAGCTATCGTCAAGATAGGAACAGGCATTGATTCAATAGACATTGATGCCGCAAAAAAATATGGTGTTCGGATAATAAACTGTCCGGATTATGCTCAAAACGCGGTGGCTGAAGGGGCTTTTTTGCTGCTCATTAATTGTATGAAAAAATTTGGGCCTGTCCATCGTTTTGTCTATAATCATGGATGGATGGGTCCGGGCCTGGAAAATAAAGGATGGAATCTGGAAAATAAGCTTGTTGGTATGGTGGGGTTAGGTCATATCAACTCTCAGTTGGCCCGCATGTGCCAGGGATTTAAAATGAAAATACAGGCCTATGATCCCTATGTCATAGATTTGGTGATGGAAAAACAGGGCATTCATAAAGTTGAAGAACTTGATCTATTGATGGCAACTTCAGATGTGGTTGCAGTTTGCCTTCCTCTGAATAATGAAACCGCAGGAATAATCTCAGATCAGCGTCTAAAACTCATGAAATCAAGCGCTTTTATAATTAATGTCAGTCGTGGCGCAATTATTGATGAACCCGGGTTATTAAAAGCTTTAAAGGAAAAAACAATTGCAGGGTGCGGCCTGGATGTTTTCTCGGAAGAACCGCTTCGAAAAGAGGGACATTTTTTAAGCGAGTTGTTAACCATGGACACTGTTGTGATTACTCCCCATATAGCAGCCTGGACCCATGAAACATGGGATGGTCTGCAAAACGAAGCCCTGCAAAACGTAATCGATGTATTGGAAGGGCGGGACAGTTTGATTCGATCTTTGGATCCCCGGCTGCAAAATCAATCCAATTGCATTTATCCGGCACCCTGATTATGAGGACAAAATACAGGAATGAGAATTTTATCAGTTTCTGATCAAGTTGAGCCCATGATTTATGAACCGGGTGGTGATAAGTGCTTTCCCGGAATAGATCTTATCTTGTCCTGTGGTGATCTGCCGGCTGAATACCTAACCTATCTTGTAACCGTATTCAATGTACCATTGTTTTATATCAGGGGAAACCATGATGGGATATATGACGTAAAACCGCCTCAGGGTTGTGTTGACCTGCATGGCAGGATAATAGTATATAATGGAGTCAGGATAATGGGGTTGGAGGGGTCCCACTGGTACAACGGGGGGCAGCACCAATACACAGAGAAACAAATGGCAAGGGTGATTTTGAAAACAAAGTTTAAAATCTGGTGGCACAAAGGGATTGATATAGTTGTTTCCCATGCACCGCCAAGGCATGTCCATGATGGTAAAGATATCTGCCACAAAGGGTTTAAATGTTTTAGGGGCCTTATTAAAAGATATTCTCCCCATTATTTTTTACATGGCCATATGCATTCCAGTTTTAAAAATCAAAAAGAACGGGAAACTAAAGTAAATAAAACAGACGTCATAAACACTTTTGGATACCATGTGTTTGATTATATAAAATGATAAAATACTTAAAACAATTATTTCTCAGGAGCGATAACGTTGATGACAACGGTATAAAAAATTTTGCCGACAATCAACACAAGGAAGAAGCCTATGATGAGAGGCATCTGGGCATCCAGGCTGTTCTTTTGGATAAAATTGTAGGCAGTGTGGGGCGGTATAAGGATTTTAACAAACAGTTCAGGTTAAAAAAAGATCGACCTTCGGCAAGACTTGAACAGGTTCAAGAGGCATTTAAAAAGAAAATTATGCTTCCGCCCATCATCCTTTACCAGATTAAAGATGAATATTATGTCCTTGATGGTAACCACCGTGTTTCCGTTGCCAAAAAATTGAGTTATGAATTTATTGACGCTAAGATAACTGAATTCCTTCCTTCCAAAAATACGCTGGAAAACATCATTTACAGGGAAAAAGCAAGGTTTTTGGATAAAACAAAATTGCCGGATACAATCCAATTAACAGAAGTAGGGCAGTATGGCCGTTTGTTAAAACAAATTGATGAACATCATGGTTTTTTAATGAAAACCAATGATGTTAAAATTGAATATCTTGCAGCTGCCATGGACTGGTTTAAAACCATATATAAGCCTCTGGCAGCCATTATCAAAAATAGCCGCCTGGATCGCCATTTCCCTAAAAGAACCAAGTCAGATCTTTATGCATATATTTCAAATCACCAGTGGGAGAAGGGGAAAGAACGCGAATACGGCATTGGGATTGATCAATTGATCCCTAAACACATGGAGGAGTTCAGATTGAAAATGGAACAATTAAATGACTTTGAGCTGCCGGAAATGAAACACTGGATATCGGCTTTTATATTGATAGAAGTAAAAGTCGGAAAAGAACACGAGGTAATGAAACGGCTCCATAAACTGGATGAAATCCGGGAGGTCCATTTTGTACACGGTGTATTTGACCTGATTGCAAAGATGATGATGAAACGCGATTTATTGTCTTCTGATGCAGAAATTATCGGCCAATTCGTTCATAAAAAAGTCCGTCAGGTCCAGGATGTAACCAAAACCCAGACCCTGATCCCCATCACTTCCATGGAGAAAACACCCATATCCAGAAATTCATAGGGCAAGCCTCAAATTAAATGTGGAAAATAGCCACCGAATAAATCCCTTAGGATCGAAAACATAATAAATTGAACAAAAAAATCTCGGCTTCCCCAATCCACCATCAAAAAAAATAAAAAACCCCGTTGTGCTTGATGCATCAAGCAGATAGAATGATTTTAGCATAACAAAACTATCATCAACGAGGTGAATCATAGTATGACACAAGGCATTTTACCATTCAAGTACGAAGAAGAAAAAACTCAAACTGGAATGACCGCCCTCGCAGGCTTGCCTGTATATCTTGATCTGGCCAAGGTAATTGGATTATCTAAGTCCATTGAAAAGCATTTAAAGATAAGAGAGAAGACCCAGGGGTGGACTGATTCCCAGATGGTTTTATCACTCGTGCTACTTAATCTTGCCGGTGGCGAATGCGTGGATGATTTAAAAATACTGGAGGCAGATGAAGGCTTTTGTGAAATACTGCGTAAATCAGAAATGCATGGCTTAAAGCGGAAGGTGCGCAGAGTCCTGGGACGAAGATGGCGTAAGGAGAAAAAACGTTCTGTTCCGTCACCATCTGCGGCTTTCAGATATTTATCCAAATTTCATAACGTTGAACAAGAAAAAATTCGAAAGCAGACTAAGGTAAAGGCTTTTATTCCTGCATCCAATGATCATTTGAATGGCCTGGTGAAAATAAACACAGATATGTGCGCCTGCCTGAATACGATAAATCCGCTAAAAACAGCCACATTGGATATGGATGCGACCTTAGCTGAGACCAGTAAAAAGGATGCTCATTATTGTTATAAAGGATTCAAATCTTATCAGCCGCTGAATACCTGGTGGCATGAGCAGGGCATTATCCTGCATACCCAATTTCGTGACGGTAATGTGCCTGCCGGCTTTGAACAATTGAGGGTTTTCAAAGAAGCCTTGAGTTGCCTTCCGGAAAATGTGGAAAAAGTGAAACTCCGATCAGATACGGCAGGATACCAGCACGATCTTTTAAGGTATTGTGAAACCGGTAAAGATGAACGTTTCGGCAGGATTGAATTTGCAATCGGGTGCAATGTGACCCAGGCCTTCAAAACGGCTGTAGCTCAAGTTGCTGATTCTGAATGGCAGTCGATTTACAAAAAGAAAAATGGCAAACGAATGAAGACCAACAGTGAATGGACGGAAGTCTGTTTTGTCCCCAATGAACTGTGCCATAGTAAAAACGCACCGGAATACAGATATCTTGCCAAACGACAACTTCTGGAGGAAGAATCCTCTCTGCCCGGTATGGAAGATCCACAACTCCCACTTCCTTTTCCCACCATTCAAATGGAGGAAAAAAAATATAAGGTGTTTGGTATCGTGACCAATATCGACTATGAAGCAATGAATGGTGAAGATCTGATCCATTGGCTTCATGAACGATGTGGCAAAAGTGAAGAGGTTCATGCGGTGATGAAAGACGACTTGGCCGGAGGGAAACTTCCTTCTGCCGACTTTGGTGAAAATGCAGCATGGTGGTGGATCATGATATTAGCCCTGAATCTAAATGTGATGATGAAAAAATTGGTCTTAGACCCATCCATGGAAACCACAAGGATGAAACGGATCCGGTTTTCGATCATAAATATTCCGGGCAGGATAATCAAACGTTCCCGCAGTTTGATTTTGCGTTTATCCAAAGGACATCCATCATACGGAATTTTGATTAAAGCACGCAAACAGATTGCAATGCTTAACGGTGTTTGGGAGCCTTCAGGATAAATATATGGTAGGAATTCACTAAAATCTGTTTCGTTGACCTTATCATAGGATAGCTGCATCTAAAAAGACCCTGTACCAGAGGTTTTACAGGGAAATGTGCTGAAAAAAGCTAAACCCGACCTAAACCAAGCTCCAGCCAAGAAAAAAATCCCCCGAATTCTCTTTGGAGGGGTCTACAAAAAATTAGGCGGTGGATTTGGGGCTTCCCCAATCCACCATCAAAAAAAATAAAAAACCCCGTTGTGCTTGATGCATCAAGCAGATAGAATGATTTTAGCATAACAAAACTATCATCAACGAGGTGAATCATAGTATGACACAAGGCAT
>Ga0233447_1000118_pt1 | contig 101059 bp, 90 predicted proteins | sample SI_124_October20_3_FD_183014 | JGI IMG/M metagenome (GOLD analysis project Ga0233447, IMG submission 183014) | Seawater microbial communities from Saanich Inlet, British Columbia, Canada - SI_124_October2016_135_MG | ecosystem: Environmental > Aquatic > Marine > Inlet | place: Canada: British...
ACTTTGTTTTTTAGGCAACATCTTATTGATTTATTAGGGCTTCGCCCCGATAAAGTCCCAGAATCTAACGATTTTTTGCAGCTTTCTTTATGCTGATTTTTTACCGGACAGTAGTGAGATGTTATGGTTTTGGAATTTGGAATCCGCGATATGCATAGACCTTTTTTAAGATCACTTTTTCTCGCTCTTTTTTACAGGGTTAAACTGCGGCTGAAAGAGCGGAAATAATAAAGCTTATTTAAAAGGAGTGACTGCTTCAGTAGCTGTTAAACCGGAGGAAGCTTAGAAACCAGAGTTTTTATTTTTAGCAAAGCTTTATAGCGGTGGCTTATTTTGTTTTTTTCTTTTGTTGTTAGCTCAGCAAATGTTTTTTTGTAATTTAAAGGTTGAAATATAGGGTCGTAACCGAACCCATTATTACCGCGCATTTCATTTATTATTGTGCCTTTTACTATGCCTTTTACTGTTTTAATTTTCCCGTTTGGAAGTAGGATTGCTATAACAGTTGTGAATTGGGCAATTCGGTCTTTTTTGTCTTTCATGTTTTGTAATAGTTTTTGGCAAAGACCTTGAGTTGTTCTGTCAGAGCCAGCATAACGAGCTGAATGGATTCCGGGTTTACCATTTAGGGCATTGACCTCTAGGCCTGAGTCATCAGCTATAAATATGTGGTCTTTAGTTGGTTTGAATGGTGATAATTTTAAGATAGCGTTTTCTTCAAATGTTTTGCCGGTTTCTTCTATATCGATTTCTTTTTTTGTTATATCTATATAGGAAATAACATCATATTCTAAATCTTTGAATATATTTTTAATCTCTTGGATTTTATTTTGATTGTTTGAAGATATGACTATTTTTTTCATATTTATCGGCAGTTGATTCTATGGATGCTATAGATATCAGATATGCGACGAATAGCGGTTTTTACAACATTTAGCTGTTTTGAAGTTTGGATTTCTAGCTCTATTTTGATTTTTACAAGGCCTGTGTTTTTGTGGCTTTTGCTTTTTAGGTTGAGCATGTTGGTTTTTGTTTCAGTAATTTGGGCGATGATATCTTGCAAAAGACCGATTCGATCAAAAGCTTCTATTTCAAGTATTGCAGAGTAGCCAATGCATTTATTTTCAGAGTCCCATTCTACATTGACTATTCGCTGTTTATTATCATCAGATATATTTCTAATATGGCTGCAATTAGAGCGGTGGATGGAGACTCCTGTACCTAGTGTGACAAACCCAATGATGTTGTCGCCAGGTAGTGGGTTGCAGCATTTAGCAATACGTACCATTACGTTGGATTCGCCAAGTACTTTGATGGCTGTTGATGCTTTTTTCTTTCTTTTTGGTGAAAGGATCTTTGTTTTTAATTGAGTGTTTAGGTCGTGTTCTTTGACTTGTTTATACTTATTGTTTAGAAAAGAGATGATTTCTTTTGTGGAAACTTCGCCTTGGCCGATTAATAAATAGAGGTCTTCATATGTTTTGATGTTATATTTTTTTATTAATTCAGTTAGGTTTTCTGAGGTCAGAACTTCTTTGGGTGGATAGCTAGATGTTATAAGTGTTTTTTCAAGAGATTCTTTGCCTTTTAGGATGTTTTCTCCTGCTTTTTGTTTGCGGAGCCATTGTTTGATTTTGGAGCGAGTGTGTGATGTTTTGGCAAAGGTTAGCCATCCTACTTTGGCGTTTGGTTGCTTGGAAGTGAGAATGTCTATACGATCGCCACTTTTTAGTTGATAGTGTAGCGGGACTATGTGGTTGTTGGCTTTGGCGCCAATGCAGCGGTGGCCGATTTCTGTATGTACTTTATAAGCAAAGTCAATTGGGGTTGCGCCTTTTGCTAAAACCAAGATATCTCCGTTTGGGGTGAAGACAAAAACCTCGTCAGTAAATAGGTCTGTTTTAAGGTCTTTTAGGAAATCTTTGGGTGTTTGGTATTCGGTTTGGAGTTCTATTATTTGGCGGAGCCAGGCAAAGTCTAGGTCGGATTTGGAGGGTTTGGAGCCTTCTTTATATTGCCAATGAGCAGCGATGCCGAGTTCTGCAACTTGATGCATTTCATTTGTGCGGATTTGGATTTCTACTGGTTTACCTTCGGGGCCAATTACGGTTGTGTGTAATGACTGATAGCCATTAGACTTTGGTACGGCAATATAGTCTTTTATACGGCCGCTTATTGGCTTGTATTTAGAATGGATATTGCCGAGAATTTCATAACAATCTTTTATGGTGTTGGTTATTATTCTTACAGCCAGGGTGTCATATAGTTCGCTAAATGGGATTTGTTGTTTTTGAAGTTTTTTATAGATGCTATAAAAGTGTTTTGGGCGGCCATGAACAGCTGCAGGGATGTTGTTTTTAGTTAAGATGTCTTTGATAGATTTTATGATGTTTGAAACATAGCTTTCGCGTTCTGTTCTTGATGAGGCAACAAGGTTTTTTATTTCTTGAAATTTGTTATTTTCAAGATAAAAAAAGGCGAGATCCTCTAGTTCCCATTTCATGGTCCACATACCAAGTCTATGGGCAATTGGTGAGAAAATTTCGCGGGTTTCTTTGGCAATAAGAAGTTGTTTGTTTTTTTGTTTATATTTTAGGGTTTTCATATTATGTAGGCGGTCGGCTAGTTTGATTATTATTACTCGTATGTCTTTGGTCATGGACATGAACATTTTTCTGAAGTTTTCGGCTTGTTCTTCTTCTTTGGAGTGGAAGCTTATTTTGCCGAGTTTAGTTACTCCGTCGACTATTATGGCTACATCTTCTCCAAAATTGTTGGTTAGGTCTTGGATGGAAATATTGCAGTCTTCGATGGTGTCATGTAGAAATGCTGCGCAAATACAGGCAGGGCCTTGCTTTAATTTTGCTAGAATAAGACCAACCTCTAGGGGGTGGGTGATATAGGGCTCTTTTGAAAGTCGTAGTTGCCCGGCATGTGCTTTATCTGCAAAAGAAAAAGCTTTTTTAATATCTTGGATGCTGGTGCTTGGCAGATATGTTTTAAGTTGGTCTTCTAAAACTTTAAAGTTTATTTCGCTCATTTTATGTCTATTAATTGTAACTGGGGTGCTTCATAGCCGCCCCAAGTATTTATTTCTAAATTAAAAGCTAGTTCTATTTTAGAGCCATATAATAAATCAATTTTATTACTAAGTCCAAAGCCAATGGCATCAAAAATAAGGTTTCCATCTTCACTTGTTAGGGTGATTTTTAAATGGGAGCCGTTGCCAACTTTTTTAAAATCTATGGGGTGTAGTTGGTTGGTATAGAAGGTTGGTATTGGGTTGCCAGCCCCAAAAGGGGCGAGTTCTTGAATTTCTTTAATAAGTTCTTTGCTGATTTCTTTTGGTGATAATCGGCAATCTATATCTAGCACAGGGATAAGTTCTTTTTCTTTGGTGTTGGTGGCTGTTTCTTGATATAAATTTTGTTTGAAAGACTTGATTTCTGTTGGTGTGATACTGAAGCCAGCGGCAGCTTTGTGGCCGCCAAAAGAGATTAGTTGGTTAGAGAATTTATTAATTAATGAGTATATATCAAAGTTGCCTGTTGTTCTGGCAGAGCCTCGTCCAATAGTGTTGTTTTCTGCAATTAGAATAACAGGCTTTGTATAGCGCTCAACTAGTTTTGAGGCTGTTATCCCAATGACGCCTGCATGCCAGTTTTTGCCAGAAAGGACAATCACTTTGCTGTCTTTATTGGCTTCGTCAGCTTCAACTAGTTTAAGCGCTTCTTGAAAGATTGTGGCTTCTATTTGTTGGCGTTTTTCATTTAGTTTTTGAAGTTTATAGGCCAGGTTTTGGGCGTGGGTTTTGTCGCTAGTAATGAGTAGTTCTGCACTTAAGGTTGCACTGTCTATTCGGCCTGCTGCGTTGAGTCGTGGTGCTATTACAAAGCTAATGTCTCGACTGGAGATATAATCTTTTTTAAAGTTTGCTATTTCTAGTAGACAATTAAGGCCAGTTCTTTTGCGTTTGCTTAAAACCTTGAGGCCAGCTCTAGTTAGTGTTCTATTTGTTCTGGTAAGAGGGACGATGTCGGCAATGGTGCCCATGGCTACTAAGTCCAAAAAAGATTTTAGATGGATATCTTTTTTTTGGTGATTACAGAAAAACTCTAGAAATTTATATACAATGCCAACAGTGCATAGGAAATGAAAGGGGTGGTCTTTGGGTTGTGTTTTGGGGTTTAGTATTGCATCTGCATTTGGGATTTGGGCTGGAATGTTGTGGTGATCAAGGATAAGTACTTTGGTTTTTGTTGTTTTTTTTATATGGGCTATTTCTTCGAAGTTGCTTATACCGCAATCGAGGGCTATTAATAAGCCATAATTGTTTTTTAGTCTTTTGTTTAGATACTCTGTGTTTAGGCCATAACCTTCACGGAAACGGTGTGGTATGTGAAATTCTACAATCCCACCAAGTTTTTCTATTGCAGCTGTCATTAAGGCTGTGGACGTAATACCGTCTACGTCGTAGTCGCCATAGACAAGGATCTTTTCTTTATTTTCAATGGAGGTTTTAAGGATGTTTATAGCTGTATTTAGGCTTTCGGTTTCAAAGCTAGCATTTGTTTCTTCAGCGCTAGGGTTGATAAAGCTTTTTGCTTGATCAAGAGATTTGATGTTTCGATTGAGTAGTATTTGTGCAGTAACAGGTTTTTTTTGTAGGAGAATTCCTATTTTGTTTGTTAGTTCTTTATTAGTTGGGAATATTTGCCAACTTTTTTGCACTTAAATATTAATCCAGTTTTATATGAAATAAATCTTGACCATATTCAACAGGCGTTGTGTTGTCTACGCAGCATTTAATGATTGTGCCAGTGTGTTCTGATACGATTTCGTTAAAAAGTTTCATGGCCTCTATAATGCATACGACTTGACCAGTTTTTACGCGGTCGCCTTCTTTGACATAAGCTGGTGCGTCTGGGCTTGCTGATGTATAAAAAGTGCCAACCATTTGAGATTGAATAGGTTTGGTGTTTTTGTCTAAGACAGGGGGTTCTTCTTTTGTGATAGAAGGAATTTCTCCAGTTGTTGGGGCTGGTTGTGCTGCTGGGATAGCAACTGGTGCTGTTTGTACAATTGTTTGTAAATTGCTTTGTAGTTCTTTTTTGATTTCTATTTTTGTGCCTTTAGATTCAATGCATAATTTTGAAATATTTGCAGTTTCAACAAGATTAACGAGTTTCTTTATCTCTTTTAAGTCCATATAGATTCTCCGTGAATTTAATTTTGGTCAATTTTAACATGTTGGTTGTATAAAAAGAAGGTGTGGGGATGGCTCTATTTTTAAAAGCTAATATGGTAAACTAGCTTTTATGAATTATTCAGTTGTTAAGAGAAGCTTTTCTAGTATTAAAAAAATTATAAATAATATACCTGGTGATAAGTCTGTTTCACATAGGGCGATTATTATTGGGTCTATTTCTGAGAATAATAGTATCTTTGAGAATTTTCTGACAGCTGATGATTGTTTAAATACTGTCAGTATTTTTCAGGATTTAGGTGTTTGTATTAAGGTTGATGGCACAAGGGTAGAGGTTTTTGGTGTTGGTTTAAATGGCTTAAAACCTTTTGATGGGGTTTTAGATGTTGGGAACTCTGGGACAGGAATAAGGCTGATAACTGGTTTGCTTGCAGGACAAAGCTTTGAGAGCAAAATTACTGGGGATTCTTCAATTCAAAAGAGGCCTATGATGAGAGTTGTTGTTCCTTTGACAGAGATGGGCGCGGATATTTCTGGTTTGTCTGGTAAAAAAGAGGGTGAGGTTTATCCTCCATTAACTATTAGACCGGTTGGTGATCTAAAGGCTATTGAATATAAGTTGCCGGTTGCAAGTGCTCAGGTGAAGTCTTGTGTTTTGTTTGCTTCGCTATTTAATAATGAAAAGACAGTTGTTATTGAGCCAAAAAAATGTCGAGATCATACAGAAAAGATGTTGGCTAAATTTGGAGCAGATATAACGGTAGATGGATCAATGGTGTGTTGCTCTGGAAAAAACAAACTTAAGAACCCTGGTGATGAGGCTATTTATATTCCTGCTGATATATCTTCGGCAGCGTTTTTTATTGTGCTTGTTTGTGTGCTGAAAGGTGCAGAGGTTTGTTTTTCAAAGATTGGTTTGAACTCAACAAGGGCAGCTATTATTGATGTTTTAAAAGAGATGGGTGCAGATATCGAAATAAAAAATATTATTGATGCAAAATATGAGCCTTATGGAGATATTGTTGTTAGGTCTTCAGATATGAAAAATATTAATGTTTCTGAAGGGGTGATCCCTTTTATTATCGATGAAATACCAGTGCTTGCAATTGCTGGTCTTTTTTCGCAAGGAAAGATGATAGTACGAAATGCGAAAGAGCTGAGGGTAAAAGAATCGGATAGAATTGTGGCTATTGTTGAGATGGTAAAGGCTTTTGGTGGCAATATTGTAGAGTATGAGGATGGGTTTGAGTTAGAAGGTTGTTCGGTATTTAAGAATTTTAAATTGAATTCTTTTGGTGATCATAGAATTGCGATGAGTGCGATAGTTGGTGCATATGCGGCTGGTGTTGAGGCGGAGATAGAGAGTTGTGACTGTATAAACACTTCATTTCCAAGTTTTTTTAATATATTAGATAGTGTTGTAGATTAAAATTTATTAAAGGAGTGACAATGATTAGAATTTCTGAAAATTATCAAGAGGAAGTGCAAAAGATTCATGCACAAGCCCATGTTAAGGATTATTCTGATATTTATGTAGCTCTTGGTAAAGTCAAAAATGACGTTATTGCAGATGGTGATGATGCTGTTAAAAAGTATACAAAGCAGTTTGATGGTTTGGAGGTTGAGAATTATCAGATTAGGGTTAGTGAAGCAGAGATAAGAGAGGCTTACAATTATGTGCCCAAGGAATATGTTGTTGCAGCAAAAAAAGCTAAAGACAATATTTGGAACTATCATGAGAATCAGGTGCCTATTGATTGGTGTGAAGAAAAAGAGGATGGTTCTAGCTGGGGTGTGAAATATACTGCAATTGAAAGTGTTGGGCTTTATGTTCCTGGTGGTAGAGCTCCTTATCCTTCATCGGTTTTGATGGATGCGGTGCCTGCAAAAATAGCGGGTGTGGATAGAATTGTGATGGTTACGCCGCCTAATAAACAAGGGAAAATTGCGCCACAAGTTTTGGTGGCTGCTGATATTTGCGGGGTTTCGGAAATATATAAGGTTGGTGGTTCGCAAGCTGTGTTTGCGTTGGCTTATGGAACCGAGACTATCAAGAAAGTTGATAAGGTTGTTGGGCCAGGAAATATTTATGTAACAGTTGCTAAACAAATGGTGTATGGGCAAATTGATATTGATAAGCCAGCTGGGCCATCTGAAGCTTTGGTTTATGTTAATCAAGAAAAGTATGTTGGTTTTGCAGCAGCAGAGCTCTTGTCACAATTAGAGCATGACCCAAATGCGATGGCGGTGGGGATATCAGAGAATAAAGGTGTTTTAGAGGCGATTCAAAAAGAGTTGGCCGTGCAGATTGAAAAGTGTAGTAGAAAAGATGTGATCATTGAGTCTTTAAAAAACTCAGCATTAATATTAACTAAAGATAAAAAAGAATCTATAGCCGCTATGAATGCAGTGGCATCAGAACATTTGGTGTTGTTGTTGGACGAGTATGAAGATGTGTTGGTAGAAATTAGGCATGCAGGTGCTGTGTTTTTAGGGCCTTATACGCCAGTGGCGTTGGGTGACTATTATGCTGGTACAAATCATGTGCTGCCGACTTGTGGGGCAGCTAGATTTGCTTCGCCTTTGGGTGTTATGGATTTTATGAAATATTATTCGAAGCTATTATATAATAAGGATAATCTTGTGGCTGTAAAAGATGATGTTAAGATTCTTTCGGAAATGGAAGGTTTTGATGCGCACTATAGGGCTGTTGATATTAGGTTAAAATAAAAAAGCCCCGTATTTCTAAGGAGCTTTTTATATTTAACTGGTACCGGGGGCCGGACTTGAACCGGCACGGCCTAAACGGCCAACGGATTTTAAGTCCGTCGTGTCTACCAAATTCCACCACCTCGGCAATTAGTCAACAATATAACGGACAGAAGAAATTTAATCAAGATTGTTAATAGGCTAGTTGGCAGCTGTTTTGTGCGCGGTTTTGTTGTTGATGACGAAACTAAAAAAAATTGCTTGTTAAGCAAAAATATTTCGATTAAAATAGTCGCTCACTTAGCACTCGGGTGTTAAGAGTGCTAGAGCGTTTTTATAATAAGAAAGGAGAGATGAATTATGAGTAAAATTAATTATCAACCACTAGGAGATAGAGTAATACTTGAACAGCAATCTGCAGAGCAGGTTACAAAAACAGGTATTGTTTTACCAGATACTGCACAAGAAAAACCACAAAGCGGGACTGTTGTTGCGGCTGGTCCTGGGAAAGTTTCTGAAGAAGGAAAAACTATTCCGATGACTGTAAAAGTTGGTGACGTTGTTATATATGCAAGATATGGTGGTACAGAGCTTAAAATTAGTGGTAAAGAATATTTGATTGTTAAAGAATCAGATATCTTAGCAATACAAAAATAAGAATAGGAGGCTGATAAAACATGGCTAAACAAATGAAATATTCTGATGATGCATGGCGCTCATTAGCTGAAGGTATTAAGAAAGTTAGTGACGCTGTTGGTTCTACACTTGGGCCAAATGGAAATAATGTGGTTTTAGAAAAAAAATGGGGTTCACCAACTATTACTAATGATGGTGTAACTATTGCAAAAGAAATTGATCTTAAAGATCCTTTTGAAAATATGGGAGCGCAACTTATTAAAGAAATTGCTTCAAAAACTAATGATATTGCTGGTGACGGTACAACAACAGCTACTCTTTTAGGGCAAGCAATTTTCCAAGAAGGACATAAAAATATTGTTGCTGGTGCTAACCCAATTTTAATTAAAAAGGGTATTAACAAAGCGGTTGAGGTTGTTGTTGATGGTTTGAAAAAGAACAGTAAACCTGTTAATACAAAAGAAGCTATTGCACAGGTTGCATGTATTTCAGCTAATAATGACCAAGAGATTGGTGATTTGATTGCATCTGCGATGGATAAAGTTGGAAAAGATGGTGTTATAACTGTTGAAGAGTCAAAAGGAATTGCAACAGAGCTAGAGTTGGTCGAAGGTATGCAATTTGATAAAGGTTTTGTTTCTCCTTATATGATTACTGATAAAGATAGAATGGAAGCTTCAATGGAAGATCCGTTTATCTTGATTACAGATAAAAAGATTTCTGCAATTGAAGATCTTTTACCTGTTTTGGAAAAAGTTGTTCAGTCTGGAAAGCCATTTGTAATTATTGCTGAAGATATCGAAGGTCAGGCATTGGCAACTCTAGTTGTTAACAGACTTCGAGGAACTATTAATTGCTTAGCTATTAAAGCGCCTGGTTTTGGTGATAGAAGAAAAGCAATGCTTGAAGATATTGCTGTTTTAACTGGTGGTGAAGTTATCTCTGAGGAAAAGGGTCTTAAGTTAGAGGCTGTTGAGCTTGAGCAACTTGGACAAGCTGCAAAAGTAAAAGCTGATAAAGACAACACAACTATAGTGCAAGGTAAGGGCGAACCTGTCCAAATTGCAGCAAGAGTTGATGAGATTAAAAGAGAGATAGCTGCTTCAGATTCTTCGTATGATAAAGAAAAGTTGCAAGAAAGATTAGCAAAACTTTCTGGTGGTGTTGCTATGGTCAAAGTTGGTGCTGCAACAGAAACAGAGCTTAAAGAAAAGAAGCATAGAGTTGAAGATGCTCTATCTGCAACAAGGGCTGCTGTTGAAGAAGGTATTGTGCCTGGTGGTGGAACGGCTCTTTTAAGCTTGATTCCTGTGCTTCAAAAAGAGCTAGAAAAAGAGACTGGTGACATTAAGGTTGGTATGCAATCAGTAGCAAGAGCTTTAGAGATTCCTGCAAGAAAAATTGCTGCAAACTCTGATTTAGAGCCTTCAGTAATTATTGAAAAAATCAAAAATGAGAAGGTTGGCATTGGTTATAATGCTGCTACTGGTGAGTTTGTTGATATGATCAAGGCTGGTATTGTTGATCCGTCAAAAGTAACTAGAACTGCACTTCAAAATGCAGCTTCTGTGGTTAGCTTGTTATTAACAACTAATGTGTTAGTGGCAGATGATCCAGAAGAAAAAGAACCTGCTATGCCTGCTGCGCCTGGAATGGGTGGCGGTATGCCTGGTATGGGCGGAATGTACTAGATTTTTTTTAAAAAGAGACGCATACTATATGCGTCTCTTTTTATATTATGAAAATCTCAATTGTAATACCTTGCTTTAACGAAATAGCAACAATAGATAAGCTTATAAAGGCTGTTAAAAAAGCCAGTCCCCAAAACAAAGAAATTATAGTTATAGATGATGCTTCAGAAGATGGTACAAAAGAGTATTTGCGGAACAATGCAAATGATTTGGGTTTTAGAGTTTTATTTCATGAAAAAAATATGGGCAAGGGTGCAGCTTTAAAGACAGGGTTTAAGGCTGTGACGGGTGATGTTGTTATTATTCAGGATGCTGATTTGGAGTATGATCCAGAAGAATATCAGATCTTATTAAGCCCAATTGAAAATGGTTTTGCGGATGTGGTTTATGGTTCTAGGTTTATGTCTGGGGTTCCTCATCGAGTTTTGTTTTTCTGGCATTCTATTGGTAATAGATTTTTGACTTTGTTATCAAATGTATTTACAGGGATTAACCTAACAGATATGGAAACTTGTTATAAGGTTTTTAGAAAAGAAGTTTTGGATGGGATTGATCTTAAAGAAAAAAGGTTTGGGGTTGAGCCAGAGCTAACAGCTAAAATTGCTAAGAAAAAATGTAGGATTTATGAGGTGGGGATCTCTTATTATGGGCGTACTTATGAGGATGGTAAGAAGATAGGTTGGAAAGATGGGGTTTGGGCTATTTGGTGTATATTGCGGTATAATCTTTTTTAATATTATTTAAGGAAGGTTTTGGTTATGGATAAGACTCCGGTTGCAAATAGACTTCATATTGGAATTTTTGGTAGAAGGAATGTTGGTAAATCTTCTTTTATTAATGCATTAACTGGTCAGAACTTAGCTATTGTCTCAGCTGTTCCAGGAACTACTACTGATCCCATTTATAAAACTATAGAGATATTGCCTGAACCAGGGCCTTGTGTGGTGATTGATACGGCAGGGTTGGATGATGTTGGTTCTTTGGGCGAGCTTCGTAAAGAAAAGACAATTCAGGTATTAAATAAAACAGACCTAGCTATTGTGCTGTTGGATCCTGAAATAGGGGCGGCTGACTTTGAGCTTCATTTAGTTAGAACTATAAAAAACAAAAAAATCCCAATAATTCTAGTTTGGAATAAGATAGATTTAAAACAAGATTTTGAGCAACGGCTTTTCAGTGACGATGTTGTTAAGGGTTTGCCTGTTTACCAGGTTTCTTCGATAAATTGTGTGGGTTTTGATGAATTAAAAAACTCTATTGTAAAGCATGCGCCATCAAAGATTGAAGATATGGCTATTGTAAGAGGGCTAGTAAAAAAGGGTGATACGGTTGTTTTAGTTATTCCGATTGATGATGCTATGCCTAAGGGGCGTTTGATTTTGCCAGAGGTTCAAACTTTACGATCTATCTTGGATGAAGATGCAAATGCGATTGTGTGCAAGGATTATGAGCTAGAAAATACGCTTAAGAAATTAAAGAACGATCCTGATTTGGTGATTACAGATTCGCAAGTTTATAATAGCGTAAAAGACGTGGTGCCAGCGCATGTTAGGCTAACTTCCTTTTCGATGTTGTTTGCAAGGTATAAGGGCGATTTTAAGGAGCTTGTTGATGGTGTTAAAGCTATTGATGGTTTACACCCAGGAGACAGGGTTTTGATTGCGGAGGCTTGTACTCATCATTCTCAAAAAGATGATATTGGTAGGGTGAAAATCCCTGGCTTATTAAATAAAAAGGCTGGTGGTGCGCTGGTTTTTGAATATGCAGTTGCTGCTGATTTTAAGGATGACTTGAGCAAATATAATATCATTATTATGTGTGGGTCTTGTATGATTAATAGCGCACAGGTTATGTCTAGACTAGAAAAGGCAAAAGAAGCTGGGGTTGCTGTTACTAATTATGGTGTTGTTTTTGCGAAAATGAATGGTATTTTGGATAGGACAGGGTGGCTTTTAAATGAGTGATTATTCTATTGAAAAAATTGTTTCTTGGCTAAAGTCTGAAGGTAGAGAGCTTGCGGCTTTATATGATAAGGCTGATAAGGTTCGTAAAGATAATATGGGGGATGATATATTTTTGAGAGGGATAATAGAATTCTCAAATTTTTGTTCAAAAAGTTGTGGGTACTGTGGAATTGGTTGTGGTTGTGACGGAGTGCATCGCTATCGTATTCCTGATGATGAGATTTTAGAAGCTTGTGAAAAAATGTTGGGTTATGGGCAGACAACGGTTGTATTGCAGTCTGGTGAAGATTCTTATTATACAAAAGAGCGCATGGGAGATTTGATTGAGAAGATAAAGTCAAAAATGACTTTGGCTGTGACGGTTTCTGTTGGTGAGAGATCCGAGAGTACCTATCGGTATTGGAAAGAAAAGGGTATGGATCGGTATTTACTGAGGTTTGAAACTTCGAATAGAGATCTGTTTGAAAAAAGTCATCCTAAAGATGATTTTGATGACAGGATAAATTGCTTGAAAATATTGCAAAAAATAGGTGTGCAGGTTGGGTCTGGTTTTTTGATCGGTATTCCTGGCTCAACTTATGAAAGTTTGGCAGAAGATATTTTATTTTGTACAAATTTAGGTTTGGATATGATAGGTGTGGGGCCTTTTGTCCCGAGTCCTAAAACAGAGTTTAAAAGTGAAAAAAACCCTTTTGATTCAGAGGTGTTTTTTAAGGTGATTGCAATTTTGAGGCTTTTGAACCCAAAAGTTCATTTACCTGCGACTACCGCATTTGATGCGATACATTCAAATGGTAGGAACTTGTTGTTGAAAAGAGGGTGCAATGTTTTTATGCCGAATGCAACTCCGCAAAAATATAGAGGGGATTACTTGTTGTATCCTGGGAAGCCTTGTGTTGATGAATCTGGCGATGATTGTGCTAGGTGTGTTGCTTCTCGTATTTTGTCGATAGGTAGAAATGTTGGTGTGGGGCCAGGGCATTCAAGGCTATAAGAAACTAAATCCTTTTTAGGTTTTGGTTTATGAATGACTTATAATTAGTATTATTATGAAAGATAACTCAGAAAAAGATAATATACCAATTAGCCAGCAAGTGCGGTTAATAAGGAAAGAAAAAGGGCTTTCTCAAAAAACTTTGGCTGAAAGATTGGGGACTTCTCAAAAAGCAATTACTAGATTTGAAAAGGAGGAAGTAAAGCCTAATTTGAGATCCCTTGAAAAGATGGCAGATGCTTTGGACTGCAGTTTAGAGGTTAATCTTGTTAGAAAAAAAGTTGTTAAAGATGTGGGTCTTTTACAAAACCCAGGTATTAAAAAGAGATTTACTAATAAAAAAGTTGGTAGTGGCCAGAATATAAGAAGAGATATCAGTGATATAAAAATGCAGATTTTGGCGAAGTTAAAAAATAGTATTAAATCGTAGTTTTAGATAAAAAGATCTCGTTTACCATCTTCAATACTTTTTAGTGACTTTTTGATAAACTCTTTAGTTTTTGGGTTTTCGTTATGTTCATTTAGTAGTTCGGCTATTTTTTGCTCGCCAAGTTCTTTGGTTTTTGGTGATGCGAAATCGCATAGGAACTCTTTAAAGGTTACTATGGCGTTGGGCGCGCATTTTTTGCGAATATCACCTGGTTTTGCGTATTCCATAAAGTCTAGCCCTGTTCTTCCTAGTCGGTAACAGGCTGTGCAGAATGAAGGTAAATATCCGTTTTTTAGCAAGTCAAAAATGACTTCATCTAGTGGCCGATGGTCGCCAAGGGAGAACTGTTCTCCCATTTTCTTTTTTGATTTAGAGTAGCCACCAGGATTTGTTTTGGAGCCGGCGCTTATTTGTGAGATTCCAAGGTTTAGTATTTCTCTTCTGATTTTAGGGTTTTCTCTAGTTGATAGTATTAGCCCTGTGTAGGGAACTGCAAGTCTAAGTATGGCTACTATCTTTTTGAAGTCATCATCGCTTACAGGTGCAGGAGGGTTTTCGGTTAGTGGTGATCCTGCGGCTGGTTCTATTCGTGGGACAGATATTGTATGTGGGCCAAGGCCATGTTTGGTCTCAAGGTGTTCTATGTGTTGCAGCATTGCGAGTGTTTCAAATTTCCAGTCAGCAAGACCGTAAAGTACGCCAACCCCAACATCATCAATCCCTGCCTCAAAGGCACGATCAATGGCTGTTAAGCGATAATCATAGTCTGACTTTGGCCCGTGCGGATGAACTTCTTTATAAGTGGCGCGATGGTATGTTTCTTGAAACACTTGGTAAGTGCCAATGTTTTTTGCTTTCAAAATTTTAAACTCTTCTGTCTCAAGAGGTGCGATGTTAACGTTTATTCTGCGGATATTATTATTTTTGTAATTTACTGAATAGATAGTGTCGATTGCATTAAGGATATAATCAAGTCCTTGGCCTTGAGGGTACGCTTCACCAGCTACAAGTAAGACTCTTTTGTGACCTTGTTTAATAAGTTCTAAAGTTTCTATTTCAATTTCTTCTTTTGAGAGAGCTTTTCTGGCTATGTCTTTATTGTCTGTTCTAAATGCACAGTATTGGCAGTTATTAAGGCAGTGGTTAGATATATAAAGAGGTGCAAAAAACACAATGCGATTTCCATAAATTTCTTCTTTAACAAAAAGTGCTGCATCTAGAATTTCTTTTACTAGCTCGGGTTTTGTTGTGTTTATTAAATTGGATGTTTCTTCTATAGATAGGCGTTGTAGTTTTTTTGCTTTGGCAAGTATTGTGTGTATTTTCTCACTTGATGGTGATGAGGTTTTGTCTAGTGTTTTTAAGATTTCTTGTTCGTTTATAATCATCATTTTTGTATTCTAAATCAATATGGTGCGAAGATGCAATAAAAAATATGAAATAAATTTTGAATAAATCATTTATTTGGTAAAAAATTCAAAAATAAATAAATAAAATATTGTTAATGGGTTCGCTCAGGGTTCTATTTTTTTAGTATCACCATTCAAAGATTAATTTATATGAGGTTAGAAAGTAGTATGAAAATTATCAGGTGTAGTTTCTGGATAAAAAAGTTTTATTAGAAATTAATACTTTTTGGTGTCCTTGGGAAGGGTATTACATCTCTGATGTTTTCCATCCCAGTAATATACATTAGCATTCTTTCGAAACCTAGCCCAAAACCTGAGTGAGGGGTGGATCCATATTTTCTAAGATCTAGGAACCATTGGTATTCTTCGATATCCATGTTTTGTTCGTTCATCCTAGATAGTAATACGTCATAATTGTCTTCGCGTTGTGAGCCGCCAATTATTTCGCCTACACCTGGTACAAGTAGATCCATGGCGCCAACTGTTTTTTCATCATCGTTTACTTTCATGTAAAAAGGTTTAATAGTTTTTGGGTAGTTTATTAGAAAGGTTGGTTTTTTAACATGTTGCTCTGTGATGTATCTTTCATGTTCAGATTGTAGGTCGATTCCCCATTCAACTGGGAATTCAAATTTATGGTTCGATGCTTTTAATATGTTTACAGCTTCTGTATAGGTAAGAACTTCAAAGTCAGCGTTTATGATGTTATTTAATCTTTCTAGAATGGTTTTATCTACCCATTTATTAAAAAACTCCATATCGTCTTGGCAGTGGTCTAAAATATATTTTGTTATGAACTTTATGAATTCCTCAGCAAGTTTGATATCTCTCTTAAGGTCACAGAAAGCCATTTCTGGTTCGATCATCCAAAACTCTGAGGCATGACGAGATGTGTTGGAATTTTCTGCTCTAAAGGTTGGGCCAAAAGTGTAGGTGTTTCTAAATGATTGGGCAAAGATTTCTGCTTGAAGTTGGCCGCTGACTGTTAGAAAAGATGGTTTTCCGAAAAAATCTTTAGAATAGTCTATTTCGCCATCTTTGGTTTTTGGTGGGTTTTTGAGATCTAGTGTTGTTACTTGAAAAAGTTCGCCAGCACCTTCGCAGTCACTAGCTGTGATTATTGGGCTATGTAGATATACAAAATCTCTTCTTGAAAAAATGAGTGAATAGCATGTGCTAGTTTTGATCTTACTCTAAAAGTTGCGCCTAATGTGTTAGTTCTAGGACGAAGGTGCGATATGCCTCTTAAAAATTCGAAGCTATGACGCTTTTTTTGAAGGATGTAGGAGTCATCTGCAGAGCCAATGATTTTGACTGTTTCTGCTAATAATTCTGTTTTTTGTTTGCCACCTGGTGAAGCAACGATTTTCCCAGTTACTTCAATGCTTGATCCTGTGCCAGCTTTTGATACGTCTTCATAGTTTGAAATTGTATCTGGAACAACTGCTTGTATGCTGGTCATGGCAGAGCCATCATTTAGTTCGATAAAGGAAACAGCTTTACTAGATCGATTAGTTTTTATCCAGCCTAAGGCAGTGATTGTTTCTTTTGATGGTGATTGTTTAAGCAGGTGTTTAATTAACATTGGTGATAGTCTCCTAATTAATGATTTTATGCTTTAAGTTTTGCGTAAAATAGGCCTTGTGTAAAGAGTGATATAGAGCTGCTATGTTATAAGCAGCTAGCTTTCTTTATTTATTAATGATAATAGGTTTGAAAGGACTGGATTTTTTTCGCTTTTTGAGAGCACTTCTTTAGTTAAAATTTTTCCTAGTTGTACACCTTCTTGATCAAAAGCATTTATGTTCCAGATAAAGCTTTGGAACATTACAGTGTTTTCATAAAAAGCTAGAAGTGCTCCAAGTACTTTAGGCGTGAGTTGTTTTGCATAAACTAGTGATGTTGAGCGGTTGCCTGAGAATGTTTTATTGGCGTTTTTATCGTCTTTGCCAAGTGCTAGTGCTGCAACTTGGGCTATTAAGTTAGCGTTAAGCTTTGTTTGGCTGGTAGAGTCGAAGCATTTGATATCGAATTTAGTTTGAGCTTTTTTGAAGCCAATAAACTGAATTGGTACAACATCAGAGCCCTGATGCATTTTTTGGAAAAAGGAGTGTTGGCTGTTAGTGCCTGGTTCGCCAAAAATTACTGGTCCTGTTTGGTAAGAAATTGGCTCAAAATTCATGTTTACGCTTTTGCCATTACTTTCACAGTCTAGTTGTTGTAGGTGGGCAGGGAAACGAGCCAAGGCTTCGCTGTAGGGGATAATAGCTTTGTTTGCTAGGCCTAGGATATTTCTTTCGTAAATACTGATAAGTGCTGACATTAGGCTCATGTTTTCTTTTATATTTGGATTTTTTGCAGCTTCGTCCATTTGTGACGCGCCAGTAAGAAACTCTTCGAATACTTCTGGACCAAAAGCTAGTGAGAGCATGGTTCCACCAACTGCGCTGGTAGATGAATAGCGGCCACCAATAAAGTTGTCTATATAGAAACTTTCCAAATATTCTTTGGGGTTGTCCATGGGGCTGTTTTTGCCAGTTACTGCTATAAAATGTTTTGAGATATCTTCTTTTTTGATGCCAGCTTTGATAGCTTTTTGTTTTACGAACTCGAGGTTGGTTAGGGTTTCTTGGGTTGTTCCGCTTTTTGAAACAACGATAAATAATGTGGTTGTAAAGTTTATTTCAGAAAGAATATTATTAGCATCGTCTGGATCAATATTTGCTATGAAATGGGCTTTTAATGGCAGCTTTTTCTTGGTTTCTTTTATGTAGCGTTCAAGTGCGATATACATAGCGCGTGGGCCAAGGTCAGAGCCGCCGATTCCTATTTGAATCACGGTATCAAAGGGCTTATTTTTTGAGCTTAGAATTGTGCCTTGATGGATTTGGTTTGCAAAATTGGCTATTCTTTTTTGTTCTTTGCCGTATAGGCCTCTATCTTTATTGCTGCGGGTTTTGTGGTGAAGTACTTTTCTTTTTTCGCCAGGGTTTGCTATTTTGCCTGATAATAAAGCTGTGTACTTTTCGATTACGCATTGTTCATCTGCTAAGTCTTGGAGTAGGCTAAGAATAATATTGTCTATACTTGATGTGGCATAAGATAGGTTGAGAGGTTTGTTTTTTATTAGGTATTCTTTGATTCTTTTTGGGGTAAGTAGTTTTTTTAGATCTATTTTTTTACTTTTAATGTTTTGAAGTGTTTGGAATGCAGCTGTTTTGTCTAGATTAATATTTTTTTTATTACTCATTTTTTACCTACCTTTTTTAGATTGCTTTTAAGATTTTATAATTTTATTGGTTTCAGTAATTATTTCTTTTTCGAAGAGTTCTAGTTTTTTAGAGCGTCTAGCCATCATCTTTTGTTCTATTTCAAAGAATTTTGCTAGATCATAATTTGTGTATTTTTGAGGGCTACCCCAAGAGAATGCGGGTATAAACTTGTCATGTAAGCCAAGTCCAAAAATATTGCAGCCATAGCTTATAATGGTGCCGGTGTTTAGGGTTGTGTTTATACCTGTTTTGGTATGGTCGCCAATTATTGAGCCAAAGAAGGTTTGGTTGGTTTTTATGGTGTCTGTTCCATTGTCGATGCTTACGGAGCCATAGGTGTTTTTTAAGTTTGATGTTGTAGTGCCAGCTCCTAGATTTACCCATTCGCCAATATAAGAATGTCCAATAAAACCTGTATGTGCTTTATTCGAATAGTTTAGCATTATAGAGTTAGACATTTCGCCAGAAACCTTGCAGTTAGTACCAATAGAGCAAGAGCTAATCCGGCCACCTAGAATGCGAGTATTTTGGCCAATAAATAAGGGGCCTTCAAGTCTAGAGCCAGATTCGATATATGCATTTTTTTCTATATAGACAGGCCCATGTTCTGCATTGATTGTTACAAAGTCTTCAACAACGGTGCCCTTTTCAATAAATACATTATTTTCGTTGTATATAGCAGTGAAGGGTTTGATTTCTCCTTTAATAATTCCTGGCTGCTTTTTATTTTCAAAGTCAGAAACTATTGTTTGTGGATTGAGAGAAAGTAGATCCCAAAGATTATTGATCATATTAATGGTTTTAAGTTCTTTAGCTACACAGTTTGTGCGTAGGTGGTTGATTAGGTCTTGAGAGTTGGGGACGTTTTCGAGCGTATCTTTAAAATAATCAAGATTTTTGTCTCTCAGGTAGGCGGCTACAATATTGCCTTTATATACTAATAAGTGACTTTGATTTTTGTTTAGGCTGGCAATTTCATTAAAAAGTTTTTGGTCGAAAAGTACGCGGCCATTAATAAAAAGACAGGGCGCTCCAGTGTTTATTCTATTTATAGATAATTTAGGGATTTTAGTTTTTAGTATTGGTTTTAATTCTGGGCGGCAGTGCATGGTGATGTTTGCATAACTAAAAAATCTAAAAATCTTTTCAAACAGTGTGTCTGTGCCAACAAGGAGTAAATAAGATGGTTTTAGCTGTGTGAGGGGCATCAGGTTTTTATAGCCCTGATCTTCAAATATGCAGATATTTATCATAGTAAAAATTATATATGTTTGAAAAGCGAGTGTACAGGAGTTAGGTGTGTAGTTTTTTTATAATATTTTGTGGTAGACCTAGTATATAAACTCTTTTTTTAAAGAAGAAAGTAAGTTACATTTTAGTTGATGAAAGAACTTACAATTTTAGATTATGGGTCAGGGAACCTTAGGAGCTTACAAAAATCTTTAGAGTTTTTGGGTTGTAAGGCAGTTATTACGGATGATCCAGAAAAAATTAAAAAAGCCAAAGCATTAGTTTTGCCAGGCCAGGGAGCTTTTGAAGGGGCTATCAAGAATCTAGAATCTAGAGGGCTAATTAACCATATAAAAGATTATATAGCTCAAGAAAAGCCCTTTTTGGGTATTTGTTTGGGATTTCAGCTTTTGTTTGAAGAATCTCATGAAAATGGTATTTATAAAGGGTTGGGCGTTTTTCCTGGTATGGTTAAGGTTTTTGATTTTAAAAATAGTACAGAAAATAAGGGTTTAAAAATTCCTCATATGGGTTGGAATAATCTGGATATAGTGCAGGATATGGGTGGTGTTCATGACGGTTTGGGTGAGGATCCTTATGTTTATTTTGTGCATTCATATTATGTTGAGACAGATTGCAAAGAAATAATTTCAACGAAAACCAGTTATGGTATTGAGTTTGTCTCTTCTATACAAGCTAAAAATCTTTATGCAACACAGTTTCATCCAGAGAAAAGTGGTAAGGTTGGGATGGGTTTACTGAAAAATTTCATTTCAAATATTTAAGCTATTTTTATGATAAAACAAGAAATTTCTATTGTTGGCGCAAAAGTACATAACCTCAAAAATGTATCTTTAGAAATCCCTAAAAATAAGCTGGTGGTTTTTACTGGGCTTTCGGGGTCGGGTAAATCTTCCTTAGCTTTTGATACTATTTATGCGGAAGGGCAACGTAGATATATAGAGTCACTTTCTGCATATGCAAGACAGTTTTTAGGCAAACTTGATAAGCCAGATGTTGAGCAGATTGAGGGCTTGTCTCCTGCTATATCTATAGACCAAAAATCAGCTTCGCATAACCCGCGCTCTACGGTTGGTACGGTGACGGAAATTTATGATTATTTGAGATTGCTTTATGCAAGCGTGGGGATTCCTCATTGTTCGGAATGTGGAAAGGTTGTGGAAAGTCAAAGTCCGCAAGAGATTGTGGATCATTTATTTAAAAAGCATGGTCTTGATGAAGCAGTTCAGTTTGTGATTATGGCGCCACTTGTAAAAGAGAAAAAGGGCGAGCATAAAGACTTATTTGAAAAGGTTAAAAAAGAGGGGTTTAGCAGGGTTCGTGTTGATGGCAAAATAGCTAGGATTTCGGATGAAATTAACCTTGATAAGAAAAAGAAGCATACAATAGAGATTGTTGTTGATCGACTTTCAGTAAATGAAGAAAATAGGGCACGGCTTTTTGAATCTGTGGAAACAGCATTGGGTCAGGGGTTAGGTTTGGTTTTGGTTCAGGATACTGAAAATAATGAAGAGACAGTTTACTCTGAAATGTTTGCTTGTCCTGATTGTAATATTGGTTTTGCTGAAATTAGCCCCAGGTTATTTTCTTTTAATTCGCCGGTTGGTGCTTGTAAAAACTGTAATGGGTTGGGTGAGAAGTTGGACTTTGATTCTGATTTGGTGATTGAGTTCCCTCAGGAGGCTATTAGGCAGTGTACGGGGAAAATTATTAATTTAGATGCGAGTTTTACTAGCCAATGGGTGAATAGAACGATTGTGCCTTATGGTTTTGATATTGATACTAGGTATTGTGACCTAACAGAAGAGCAAAAAAATATTTTGCTTTATGGTACTTCAGAAGAGGTGGAGGAGAACCCCTATATAACTGGTGATGGTGTGCCGGATTATGAGGGTGTTTATGGCAACTTTGAAGGGATTATAACTAACCTAAGAAGGCGTTTTTTTCAAACAAAATCAGAAGGTATGCGGTTCTTTTTTAGAAGTTATATGAGTTCAAAAACTTGTGATGTTTGTTTGGGTCAGCGGTTGAAAAAAGAGGCGTTAGCTGTGCTTGTTGCAAATAAAAATATTACAGAGCTTACAGGTATGAGTGTGAAGAACTTAATTAGTTTTTTTGATAATTTGAAATTTACCCAAAAAGAAGAAGAGATTGCTAAGCAGATTTTAAAAGAGATAAAAGAACGGTTAGGTTTCTTATTTAATGTTGGTTTGGAATATATAACTTTAATTAGAAAGTCAGATACGCTTTCTGGTGGTGAGTTTCAGCGGATTAGGCTGGCTACCCAGATTGGGTCTGGTTTGACAGGGGTTTTGTATGTTTTGGATGAACCAAGTATAGGGCTTCATCAAAAGGATAACCAGAAACTGATAGAGGCTTTGATCCGTTTAAAAGATTTAGGAAATACCTTGATAGTTGTCGAGCATGATGAAGAAACAATGAAAAGAGCAGAGCATATAGTTGATATTGGACCTGGTGCTGGTAGGCATGGTGGTGAAATCGTTTTTAGCGGTTCTTATGAGGAGCTTCTTAAAAGTGATCGATCTTTAACAGCACAATATTTAAATGGAAAAAAAGCAATAGAAGTCCCTTTAAAAAGAAGGAAAGGGAATGGTGATAAGCTGGTTTTAAAAGGTGCACGAGAAAATAACTTAAAGAATTTGGATGTAAAGTTTCCTTTGGGTAATCTGGTGTGTGTGACTGGTGTCTCAGGGTCAGGAAAGAGTTCGCTTATTCAAGATATTTTGTATCCAGCAATGATGAAGTTTTTTTATAAAAGTAAACCTAGGCCAGGAAAACATGACAGTATTGAAGGTTTGGAACATATAGATAATGTAATTACGATAGATCAGTCGCCGATTGGTAGAACTCCGCGCTCTAATCCAGCTACTTATGTGGGTGTTTTTACTGCAATAAGAGAGCTTTTTACAGCAACAAAAGAGGCTAAAATTAGAGGCTATAAAGCTGGTCGGTTTAGTTTTAATGTTAAAGGTGGTCGTTGTGAAGCTTGTGAGGGTGATGGCTTGATAAAGATAGAAATGCATTTTTTATCTGATGTTTATGTAACTTGTGATGTGTGTAAAGGTAAACGTTATAATGAACAGACATTAGAGGTGAAATATAAAGGTAATACTATTTCTGATGTTTTGAAGATGACAGTGAGTGAAGCGCAAGAAGCTTTTGAGAATATTCCACAGATTAATAAGAAATTGATAACTCTGCAAGATGTGGGGCTTGGTTATATACATTTGGGTCAAAGCGCAACTACTTTAAGTGGTGGTGAAGCGCAAAGAATAAAGCTGGCAAAAGAGCTAAGTAAAAGAAGCACGGGTAAGACTTTGTATTTACTTGATGAGCCAACTACTGGTTTGCATTTTGAAGATATTAGAAAGTTATTGTCTGTATTGGATAGATTGGTGAACGCAGGAAATACTATAATTGTAATTGAGCATAATTTAGACGTAATAAAGACTGCTGATCATATAATAGATTTGGGGCCTGAGGGAGGAGATAAGGGTGGGCAGATTGTAGCTTGTGGTACCCCAGAGGATGTTGCAAAGGTTAAAGCGTCTTTTACTGGGCAATACTTAAAATCTGTTTTAACTAAATAAATAGAGATCTAAAGATTGCCTCATTGGCCGAATTCACGTTAATATTGCTAATTGAAGCCAGTCTTGAGGCTAAAAGTAGATAATTAATATCATGGAGAAAAATATGAAAACAATGAAAGCATTGGTAAAAACAGAACGAAAAAAGGGTTTGTGGTTGCAAGAGGTGCCAGTGCCAATACCTGGTGCTGATGAGGTGTTAATTAAAATTCAAAAAACAGCTATTTGTGGGACTGATTTACATATTTATAATTGGGATGAGTGGTCGCAAAATACAATAAAAACGCCTTTGGTGGTTGGGCATGAATTTGCTGGTGTTATAGAAGAGCTTGGTAGCTTGGTTAAAGGTTTTAAAGTTGGGGATGTTGTTAGTGGTGAAGGGCATATTGTTTGTGGTGCGTGTAGGAACTGTTTGGCTGGTAGGCAGCATTTATGTCCAAATACAGAGGGTGTTGGTATTCATAGGGCAGGGGCGTATGCCGAATATTTAGTTATTCCCGCGACAAATGTGTGGTTGGCTAATCCTAAAATACCTACAGATCAGTTAGCTTATTTTGATCCATTAGGTAATGCTGTTCATACAGCACTTTCTTTTGATGTGGTTGGTGAGGATGTTCTTATTACAGGTGCAGGACCAATTGGTTTGATGGCTATCCCAATTGCGAAACATGCAGGGGCTAGGCATGTGGTAATTACAGATGTTAATGATTATAGGCTTAATTTAGCAAAAGAAATGGGCGCTACAAGAGCTGTGAATGTTATGCATGAAGAGTTGAGTGAAGTTCAAAAAGAGCTAGATATGAAAGAGGGTTTTGATGTTGCTTTGGAAATGTCTGGTAGCCCAGCCGCTTTTAACCAGTTACTTGATAACGTAAGAGTTGGCTCAAGAGTTGCTCTTTTGGGAATATTGCCAAAGGATACAAAAATAGATTGGGGCAAAGCTATTTTTAATTCGTTAACTTTTAAATGTATATACGGTAGAGAGATGTATGAAACTTGGTATAAAATGAGCTCGATGTTGTTATCTGGTATGGATGTGAGTAAAGTGCTTACACATAGGTTTAATTTTAAGGATTTTGAAAAAGGTTTTGAGGTAATGAACTCTGGACAGTGTGGCAAAGTTATTTTGGATTGGGAGGTTTAAATATGGTATATAAAATGAAAGATTTTTTAGAGCAAAAAATAGCAGAAATAAAAAGTGATGGTTTATATAAAGAAGAGCGGATAATTAGTAGTAAGCAAGCTAAAAAAATCAAGCTTTCTGATGGCAAAGAGGTCTTAAATTTTTGTGCTAATAACTATTTGGGGCTTTCTTCAGAAGAGTTTGTTTGTGATGCTGCGATTAAAGGCATTGAGGAATGGGGGTATGGTCTTTCTTCAGTTAGATTTATTTGTGGTACCCAAAAAATTCATAAAGAGCTAGAGAGTAAGGTCAGTGATTTTTTGGGTACAGAAGACACTATTCTTTATTCATCTTGCTTTGATGCTAATGGTGGTTTATTTGAAACTTTGCTGACGGCAGAGGATGCTATTGTCAGTGATGCGTTGAACCATGCAAGTATTATTGATGGTGTAAGGCTTTGTAAGGCGCAGCGTTTTAGATATGAAAATAATAATATGCAAGATTTAGAAGCAAAATTAAAAGAAGCAAGTGATGCTCGACATAAAGTTATTGTAACTGATGGTGTTTTTTCTATGGACGGGGTTATTGCTAATTTAAAAGGGGTTTGCGATTTGGCAGATAAGTATAATGCTTTGGTTGTTGTTGATGATTCGCATGGTGTTGGTGTTATTGGTAAAACAGGTAAGGGTGCTCATGAGTATAACGATGTTATGGGTAGAGTTGATATTTTGACTGGTACTTTTGGTAAGGCGCTTGGTGGTGCTTCAGGTGGGTATACCAGTGGCAGAAAAGAGATTATTGATTTATTGAGGCAAAGATCAAGACCTTATCTATTTTCAAACTCAATTGCGCCAGCGGTGGCAGCTTCAACAATAGCTGTGTTAGATAGCTTAATGAATAGCAATGATAGGCAAGATCGGCTACGGGAAAACACGAAATATTTTAGAGAAAAGATGAAGGCTGGTGGTTTTGATATTTCCAAAGGAGACCATCCAATAGTTCCTTTAATGCTTGGGGATGCAGTGTTGGCTCATAAAATTGCAGGAGCTCTTTTGGAAGAAGGTGTGTATGTTATTGGTTTTGCTTATCCTGTTGTACCAAAAGGTAAAGCAAGAATTAGGGTGCAAATATCAGCTGCTTTTTCTAAAGAAGATCTCGATTATGCAGTTGAAAAATTTTGTAAAGTAAAAGGGTCTATTTAGTTAGAATAAACAATCTTTTGGATTAGATTATCCCAAAGGCTTTCGTCTCTGATTACAACATGAATGACAGCGTTTCTTTTTAGTTTAAATTGGCTAGGGGTATCTTCATTGTGAAGAATTTTTCCAGAGTGAACTAGTACAATTTGTTGATTTTGAGGGATGCTTTCATTTTTTCTTATCCATTTCCTGATATTTTGTATTCGGGTTTTTTTTGTTATATGACAGGGTGTTTCTTGATTTTTCCTATCAAAATGTAATTTGATAGGAAAACTGCCCTTGTCTTTAGGGTTGGTTACTGTTTCTGATAATTTAGTTTTCCAAAAAAACATTTTTTTAATCCTTTTATTTAATAATAATAGTTTCTTATTGATTTATCGAGGTTTTTTTTTATTAATTTCATTTATTTGTGAAGTGGACTATGGTGTTTCATTACAACCCCCATTACAATATTGTGACTATGCAAGAAAAAATACCACCGCAGGATTTAGAAGCTGAACAGTCAGTTTTGGGCTCTATGATGATATCAAAGACAGCAATTGCTTTGGCTATGGGTATTGCAAAACCTGAATATTTTTATCGTGAAGCACATGCTTTGATGTATAAAGCTATTATTAGTTTGAACCAACGTAATGAGCCTGTAGACATGGTTACGGTTTCATCAGAGCTTAAGAAGATGGATGCTCTTGAGATTATCGGTGGTAGGGGTTATTTAGCAGAAGTGATAGATACTGTTCCTACAGCTTCTAATGTGGAGAAGTATGCAGCGATTGTAAGAGAAAAAGCTATCTTAAGGAAGCTGATAGATGCTGGGTCTGAGATTGTTGGGCAGGCGTTTGATGCTCAGCATGATTTGGCAGAAGTAATGGATAGTGCGCAAAAGACGATTACAGATATTTCTAGAGAAAATGTGCGTGATGATTTTGTAAAGCTAAAATCAGTTTTGAATGATGTTTTTGATAATATTCAGAATACTTATGGAAATGATGAGAAAGTGTTGGGTGTTCCAACAGGTTTTTCAGATATGGATGCTTTGACTTCAGGCTTTCAGAAATCAGATTTGATTATACTGGCAGCAAGGCCGGCTGTTGGTAAAACAACTTTGGCACTTAACTTTGCTGTTAATGCTGCTGTTAACAAGAAAATGCCGGTTGCAATATTTAGCTTGGAAATGCCGAAAGAACAGTTGGCTATGAGGCTTTTAAGTTATCAAGCAAAAATTGATTCGAAAAGATTGAGGACGGCTAATTTATTAGAGCATGAATATAAAAGTTTAAATATGGCATTTGGTAAGCTGGGTGATGCTCCTATATATATTGATGATAATCCAGGTATTACGCCAATGGAGCTACGAGCGAAGTGTAGAAGACTGCAGATGGAAGCAGATGTTAGGCTTGTTATTATTGATTATTTGCAATTGATGAGGGGTAGTAGAAAGAGAATTGAGAACCGTTTTCAGGAAGTGTCTGAAATTGTAAGGGAAGTAAAGGGTTTTGCAAAAGAATCGAAGTTGCCAATAATTGCACTTTCTCAGCTTAGTCGTGATGTGGAAAAAAGAACTGGTGATGACAAACGACCAAGGTTAAGTGACTTGAGAGAAACGGGTGAGATTGAACAAACTGCAGATTTAGTAATGTTTATTCATAGAGAAGATTATTACGACCAATCTGCAGATAATTTTAGTCCAACAAAAATTGTTATTGCTAAACAAAGAAATGGGCCTACTGGTGATGTTGAACTGATGTTTAATAAAGCTATTTCAAGGTTTGAACAGGTGGATAGTCGAACAGTAGCTGCTGGTTAAGTGCTTGGTAGCTGCTGGCCGAAAGGTTATGAAAAAGAGCAATGTATTTAGTGTCTTATTATAAAAAAAAATTATTTTCATTTACTACTATTGTTTTATTTGCTTTGATTTTTTTGTTTTCAAATGAGCTTCATGCTAAACCAAAATACAAAGTGATTTTGGAAGGCGATGAAGTTACTTATGATTTAGTTTCTGGAAATGTTAATGCAAATGGCAATGTGAAAATCAATTTCAGAGGCTATGATATATACTCGGATAAGGTTTTATTTTCTGTTCCTAAAGGGTTATTAAAGTTCCCTAATGAATTTAATATGGTGAAGGCTAGCCAGAATATAAAAGCTAAAGAATTTAGCTATGATTTTAGGGCTTATGATGGCAGGTCTTCAAACCTTGATGCTAAGATATCACGCTTAAAAATTAAAGGTAAGGAAATACTTTTCGAGTCTGATAAAGCTGTGATAAATGATGTCAGTTTTACCACTTGTGAAGAAGAAGATCCCCATTATAGAGTTGAAGCAAAAAAAATGTTCTTGTATCCACAATGGGGGTTTTTTGTTTCTTGGGATAATGTTTTTAATTTTTCTTTATTGCCTATTAAGCCGTGGATTCCAACGTATATTTATGGGAGTAGAACTTATAGTCTTGTAGGTTCGAGTACTCCAATTCCTGAGATAGGTGGTAACAAAAGAGAGGGTGGGTATGTTAAGCAAAGGTATGGCTATTATTTAAATGAGAATTCAACAGGGACATTAGATTTTGGATATACACAGAACTTAGGTGTATTTTTAGGGTTTAACCATGGGTTTGGACTGAGTGAAGGTAATAAGCTAAATATTAGAACGCATTATTTAGAACGAGATGATTATGAAGGTGCAATAGAGTATCAATTAGATATTGGGAGCAGAGACAATGTTGTTGCTGAGGATGACTACGTTGGTAGTTTTTTTAGTGGTTTTACACAAAAAAAATTGCCGTCAGGTAGGCTTACAGTATTAATGCAGCATAGAGAAATAATTGCGGATTCAAGGGTGAGTTTTAGGCCAGAAATTAAGTTTGATGTTAATGAATATAATATCTTAGACTCTGGTGTATTGTTCACGAGTAGTGTTGGCTATGCACGGGTTGAAGAAGAGACAATAGAAGAAGAGTTTAATAAGGCCAATGAAAAAAGCCTGAGTGGTGGTTTAAGAAAAAGGTTGAGCTTTGGGGATAAGTGGTTGGATATGGAGTTTTTTGGGATTGGAGATTGGTATAACACGGGTGAAATATGGCGTCGTTCTTTTGCTAAAACAAAAATTGGTTGGGATGCTAGCTTTCTTAAACCAATAGTTTCGTATACAAAAAAACTTTCTAATACAGGTGAAACACCTTTTGAATATAAGAGAATGTATGCTCTAAGTGAAGATGAAGTTGGGTTGTCGTTAACACAAGACTTAGGTTGGTGTGAGGTTGGTTTGCTAATGGATTATATGTTAATGCAAAAGAGTTTTAGAAATTTGGATATAATAACCAAAATAAACTTTCATTGCTGGAAAGCGGTAGTAACATATTTAGTAAAGCAAAAAGAGTTTACACTTGGTGTGGAGATATATTAGTATAGAATTCCCTTGGGGGTGTATTGGCTTCGACGGGAAAGATCTTTGATACAAGGCGCGAGTCGAGGAGCTGCCAGGCCTCGTAAAAAGGCAGAAACAAGTAACTAACGAAACAACATTCGGTTACTCTGATTCATTCGCGTTAGCTGCTTAATTAAGCGACTAACCCGTTTCTAAAACTGTGTTGATGGGTTTTTGAAACGAATTTAATCAACTGGCTGTAGGTTCTGATCTAAGGCTTACAGTGAGATTTAAATTAGATCTAGCTTCAGCTTATTTTGTTTCTTAGAGACCCTGAAGTTAAAATTATTTAAGGAACTACACTCGTAGTGGCTTGTAATAAAGCTTTTTCGGACACCGGTTCAATTCCGGTCACCTCCACCAGTAATTTTTTGTGCGTAAAAAACATATTTTGCAAATTAATAGAAATATTTTTTAGCTTCAAAAACAGTTCTATTGTGGTCACCTTATTGTATTGGATACTTTGGATATTGATTGGATAATAATTGGCTAGTATAATAGCCAATATGGAGATTGTTGAATCAGAAATACTAGAGTTGAAAGAAAGCTGGCATGATGTATATTTAAAAACCATTTGTGCATTTGCCAACACACGTGGTGGAAAACTTATTATAGGAATAACAGATAAAAAGGAACCTGTTTCAAAAATTTTTAACTCAAAAGAACTTCTTGAAAATATCCCGAATAAAATTGTTTCAAAACTGGGGATTATCGCAACTCTTAAGGAAGGGAAATTCAAAAATAAAAAAGTTATTATTATTCAAGTAGATAAATCTGATGTCCCAACATCCTATAATGGTCAATATTTTATTCGTATAGGCAGTACAACTCAAACTCTTCAAAGTAAAGAATTATCTAGATTTTTAATCAATAGCTCATTAAGTAATTGGGATGAATATATTGTTACAGATGCTGAAATAGAAGATATAAACTTAGATACCATAGAATTATTTAAAAAATTTGCTATTAAACGCCTTCCTTTTGTTAACCAAACTAATTCGTTAGAAGAATTGTTAATAAAACTTAACTTACTTGATAAACAAAATAGAATTAAACGGGGGGCTGTTTTATTATTTGGGAAAAATCCGAAACAGTTTTTTATAAGTGCTTTTATTAAAATAGGTAGATTCAATGATGATGGCTCTATCATAAGTTCAGATGTCATTGAAGGAAATTTATTTGAACAAGTAGAAAAAACCATTGAAATTATAAAAACAAAATATCTTGTTTCAAACATAAAAATAAAAGGGTTATACAGAGAAGAACACCTGGCTATACCGGAAGAGGCACTCCGAGAAGCAATTATTAATGCTGTTATTCATAGAGATTATATCGGAACACATACACAAATAAAAATATATCGTGACTATATAAATATTTGGAATGAAGGAATGCTTCCTAAGTCTATCAACATCAAAAATCTTAAGACAAAACACCCATCAAGACCACGCAATGAGTTACTTGCAGATATTTTTTTTAAAGCAGGATTAATTGAAGCTTGGGGACAAGGAACTCTTGAAATAATAAATCTTTGCAGAACAGCAAATTTACCAGAACCAGAATATAAAGAAGAATTCGGGGGTTTTTCCACAACGTTTTTTCAGTCTGACTATAGCACAAATAAAATAAAATTATTAAATTTGAATAGCCGTCAGGAAAAAACCATAGAATATTTAAAAGAAAATAATTCTGTGACTAATTCAATATATCAAAAATTTTTCAAAGTATCTAAAGGTACTGCAACAAAAGATTTAAATGATCTTTTGGAAAAAGATTTAATTGTAAGAGAAGGTTCTCGTGGAGCAGGGACTTTCTATAAATTAAAACCATAGGATGGATACATGAAAATAATTTTAGTTATTGAAAATGAAAAAGGTAAAAACATTTTATTTATCACTAATTCCATGCAATCGCTAACATTAGTCGAAGCTCTACAAGCAGTACAGACAGAAGAAATAGAAAACACCCATACTGTAAGGGATAATTATATTCGTTCAAACCCAAATAAAACAGCTGAAGACAATTTAGATATTTTAACGATTTCATCTCATCAGCTAGAGAAAAGCTTGCATAATTATGATGAAATCAAAGACTATCCAGCACTACAAGGGTATGAAGAAATTCGAAATGAAAATATCAAAATATCCACTGATGTTATCTTTATAGCTGGATGCCCAAGAAAAACAAAATCGGAAGTTACTAACCATTTGGTTCCTTACTCATCACTTATTATCAAAGCAGCTCAAACGCAAAAAATTGATCCCAATTTATTGGGTGCAATATTAATAGATGAATACTTACGTTTAGGTCCGGATGATTTATTTGACTGGGCAGCTAAAATTGGACTTGATACATCTGTAGGTATAGCTCAAGTAAGCATAGAAACAGCAAGAAGTTTGATAAAAAGAGGATTATACAACCCTAATCCCAATGATCCTAAACTTGAAGCTGAAAATATTGATAAAACCAACAAAGCCTATATATATGGCTATATAAAGAAACCCCTTCATAGTGTTAATTTAGCAGCTGCAAAAATAAGGTCATTAATTGAAGATTGGCAGAAATACACAGACATTTCTAAGGCCCCTGCGATTTTAGGATCTTTATATTCTATGTATAAAAAACCACATTCTAATCCAGAACCAAATGATAGAGGTCGGCAGATTGCAGGGGAGTTCTACGGAATATCTGAAGATATACTGAAAAACAACTCTAATTAGGTAATGATATTTTATATAATATTCTGTCCTATACTAGCTCTTTCTGCTTTTTTCTTATATGGGGTTATAGCGTCACATTCTTTTGCAGGGTATCTTCAAAATTATTCTCTATTACCCATTTATTGGCGATTTATTTATTTCTTTTTTCTATGTAGTCTATGTTTAGCAGTTGAAATAACCTTATTGCTATTGTTAAAAAAAAGGGCTGACTTTAGTTTAAAAAAAAAGATAGGAAAAGCAGCGGTTATACTTTTGCTTTTATTTGCACTTAATATACTGCTCGATAGTTATTTTATTCTTAAATTATACTCTATTTTTGATAGTCCAAATTTAGCTTATAGAGCCATATTAACAAGATATAATCATCACTCCTATCTAAAAAATCTTATCTCTCCTACTGAAAAGCTTTCTAATAATAAGTATGGTTCTTCTGATAACACTTTTTTTCTTTTATCTAATAAAAATATGAGTAAATGGAATGTTTGTAGTTCTGATAATTCTTATACTTATACGATGGAACACTGGGTAATAAGTCCTGGTGAAGTGTTTTGGATTTTGCCAGGTAAATATACTAGCAACCACTATATCTTATATCACTATGCTTATGACCAGGATGATATGAATAAAGTATTTATTTCCAATATTTCAACAGGCAAAACAGCTTTGCTGTCAAAATCGTTTAAACTATGACATAAGGATCTATTGCACCTTGGGGTTTAATATTATTTGCGGTGTTTTTTTGTAATGGCTGGTTTATAAGATAGATGAAATATGCTAAATATCTTCAGAAACCGTATCTTCTAAATTATATTTTTTTTCTAGTTCTTCTATTTCCAGAGCTTTTTTCTCTGCTTCAGTGATTATTATGGGGGTGAAGCCAGCTATTATTATTTCGTTTAGGATTTGTTGTTCGGTGACTTTGTCGCTGTCGTAGGTGCAGACGAGGGTGTTTTGGTCTGCTATTTTGTAGAAGTTTTTGATGTTGGGGAGGGCTAGGACGAAGTTAGAGATTTTGTCGTATTCTTCCATGGAGACGGTTTCTAGTATGGGTATTTGGAAGGTTTTTAGCGTTTTTGTTAGTTTTGTGGTTTTGTGGATTAGGTTTTGGATTAATGGAACTTTTATAAATTTGCGCATTTGTGGTGCTATGAAAGCAAATGAGACGAAGAATAAGATAAGATATAGTTTTACGAATCGTTTATTTAGAAAAGCCATTTTGAGCCCCTTTTTTTTAATTTCTTAATTTTATTCTAATGGTTGTGTTTGGTAAATGCAAAAAAGCAAGTGTTAATATTTATATTTTTTTTGGTTACTTAATATTCATGATTTTATGGGTTTGAGGGATGATGCGGACATTTTCTAGGTGTTTTCTGGTTATGTTGAAGGCGCGAGTAATGTCTTTGGTGCTGGCTTTGCTTTTGTAGCCAGACCCTGCGGTTACTGGTTGTAGGATTAGTGGTATATTTTCGTTTATTGTGGCTATTATTTTTGCTAGTTTTTGTGCTTCTTGGATTGGGAAATCTTTGGTTATAACATATTTAACAAAAACGTTTGGTTTGTTGCTTAAGGTATTTAAAAAATCAATGAATTCAGATTCGTAGTTGGGTTTGAAGTCAACAGAGAACCAGGTGACTTGATCTGCTATTTCTATTAAGTGATTGGGTAGGGTTCCGTTGGTTTCTAGGTAGATGGGTAGTGGCAGTTCTTTTATAAGTTCTTTGATGGAGTCGACTTGTAATAATGGTTCGCCGCCTGTTATGGATATGGAGTGTGGTTTGTTTTTTAGCAAAGGTTTTATGATGTCTAATACTTCAGAGATAGTTTGTTTTTTTGCAGGTGGATGTTTTTCATCGCAGTAACTACAGTTTAGGTTGCAGCCTTCAAATCTAATAAATATTTGGGGGTACCCTATAAGAGGGCCTTCGCCTTGGAATGAGAAGAAAATTTCTGAAATTAGCATTGTACTAGGTAGTTTAACTGTTTTTAAATTTTAGTTAAAGGTGCATATTTGGCTATTACTTTTTTAGTATCAGTGTCGAAAGAAATGGTTATGATTGCATTTTCTCCTTTACCTTCAATGCTTATTATTTTTCCTTGTCCCCATTCAGTATGTTCGACTATATTGCCTTTTTTAAAAATGGTGGTTGGGGATGTATCTTTTTGTTTTGTTTCAGAGGTTCTTATTTGGAATTTTAGGTTATAGTCCTTTTCTATGAGGGCTATAAGCTCTTTTTTGCTGTTTGATGTTCGTGCAGAATTGAAGCAGGCAAGTTGAGATTTTGGGATTAATTTAAGGAATTCAGATATGTTGTTTTTCCATTTTTTATTGAAAAGGGTTCTGGTGATTGCGGATGTGATATAGGTGCGTTTAGAGGCGCGGCTTAAGCTAATATAGAATAGGTTTTGCTCTTCTTCTAAATAATTTTGGTTAAATAAACAATCATAATAAGGTAAAAGGCCTTCCTCAAAGCCAGGTATGAAAATAGCTTTAAATTCATATTCTTTTGCTTCAAAAATAGATATTAGTGTTACACCTTTACCTATTTCAAGGGAATTATGTGAAAGTAGGTTGAAATAGCAATAGTCTAGTAGATTTTGTAAGTTAAGGTTTGCGTCAGTAATTTCTGATATTAGTTCTTCTGTGGTTTCTATTTGTTCTATGGATTCAAGTGTGTTTTGGGATTCTAATAAATCCACGATTTTGGTTTCGCTTAGAATAATACGAATTAGCTGGATTAGATCAGGTTTGTTTTGTTTTTTGTGGATTGTTCGGGCGTTATCAAGGATAGAGATTAAATGGTTTAGCTTGTTTTGACATGTTTTTGGGGTTTTAACGGTTTCCAGATTTATGCGTGTTGTTTTGGGTATGATATCAAATATATAAGATTTCAATAGATTTTTTACTGTTGAGGTTTTGATACCGAAGTTATAGTTATTTAATATATTGAGTAAAGCGATTATATCTTTTGGGTTATTAATTAAACGTAGAAAGGAAATAATGGTTTGGGTTATGGGTTGAGAATATAAGTTATTAAGGTTTTTATATTTATAGCGGATATTATTTTTTTCTAAGTTATCTATAATGGCTGTTCTTTGGTCTTCAACTCTATATAGAATGCCAATATCATTTATTGATAATTGTTCGTGTTCTAAAAGAAAATTGATTTCTTCTGTAATAAAATCAGCTTCTTCTTGCTCATCGTATACAAGGTCATAACAAATTGCCTGACCGGTGGTGTTAGTGGTTATATTTTTTGTTTGGTATTTATAGTTTTGTATGTTTTCGGTTGTTTCAAGGCTAGAGCCGGTTAACCTATGGTTATGGAATAGTTCAAATGTTTGGCTATTTTTGTAGGTGGCTTCAAATAGTTCTAGGGGGTGGATATTGGTGCAACAAGGGTTTTTAAAGGTGCTTTGGTTTAGGTCGATTGTTATTGATATGTTTTCTAATTTTGATAGAAGTTTGCATATAGTATGTTCGGCTTGGGTTATATTTTCGTAGTGATCTACAAAGATATATTGATATAGTTTTTGATATTTTTTTAGGATTTTTGGTTCTTTTAATAAAATGGTTATCGTATATGCTGCCAGATCGACTATATCTAGTAGGTTGTAAGTAGTAAGGAATTTTTGGTAGGTGTTATATATTTCTATTAAAAAATCTTCGTTGCAAGGGGTTGTTGTTTTTTCAGTGATACATTCAATAGTGTTTCTTTTTAAGTCTTTTATTGCAGCAATAATGTCTTCTGGTTTTTCTTTATTGGTTTTAAACTTTGGATTTAGAGAGAGGATACCAGAAATTATTTTTAGTTCTTCTTCATGATTGATTATGGAAAAGTTGGGATCTTTTTTTAAGGTGTGAATATGTTCTCTTAAGAAAGAGAGACAAAAATTGCCAAAAGTTGTAAAAGTGCTTTTTACAGACTTGCGACTCTTTTGTTGTGCGATTGCCATCAACTCTTTCCCGGCTCGTTCTGAAACTGAGAATGCTAATATAGTTTCGGATGGTAGTCCATTTTCAATAAGTTTAGCAATTTTGTGGCCTAAGGCTGTAGTTTTCCCTGTTCCTGCAAGGCCAGTAATAATGGTAGGGTTTTCAACGCAGCGGATAGCTTGTTTTTGTTCACTGCTTAGGTTCATATTTGTGTTTTTCATTTTGTTAATCTTTCTTTTATCTTAAATTTAGTTTGTTTGTGATGGGGGTCAATACCTATATTATGCCCTCTTTTTTTTTGGAATAAACATTTTGTAAGAGACTAATTTTTATTGCATAGATTTTTTTTAAGCCATTTTAAAGCTTGGGTTTTGGTTTTGAGAATGCCGTCAAGTTGTTGGTTGAATGCTTGATCCAGAATTTTTTTGAATTGAGGGCTGGGTTGCATGCCTAAAGTGATTAAGTCTCTTCCTTGTAAAAATGGTTTGGTAGGTTGATCTAATATGTTAAGTTCGGCGGCTTTTTCTGTTAGCCAGCTATAGATTTCTCGACCTTCTTTAAGTGTTGTTTTTGGAAGTTTGCGGCCACAATAATCTGCAAGTGCTAGTTTGGATAGATCTTGAATTGAGACTTCAAGTGATAGGCGTCGGAGAAGGCTTTTTTGTTTTTCTTGGTTAGGGGTTCGGTAATATAGGTGGAAAGGGTGTGAGTGGTTTCTAATTAAGGCTAAGATAGATCTTATTAATGTTTTATTGTTAGTTAAACGATCTAGAAAGGACTTTGCAGGGACAATACCAAACTCTTCATGGTTGAAGCTGACCCAGTTTTTATTGATTTGTTTTGTGAATAAAGGTTTTCCAAAATCGTGGGTGAGAGCTGCATACATCAATACTTGGTCTTTGTTGTGATTGTTTGTTAAATGTTTTGCCATTTCATCTACTACTAATAAAGTATGGTTCCAGACACTACCTTCGGGGTGGCGGTTCGGGTTTTGGGGGCAGTTGATGAGGCTGAATAGTTCTGGGTGATAGGTGATGACATTACTTTTCAATAGAAAATTTAGGCCTAAAGAAGGTTTTTTTGATTTTAATAACAGTTTATTGAATTCATCGTGGATACGCTCCTTAGGTAGAGTTGATAAGTCCATTTTGGAGCAGAGCTTGAGGGTTGGTGGGCTTGCTTTTAAGTTGAAGCGAGCGATAAATTGCATGGCTCTATAGACACGCAGGGGGTCTTCAGCAAACTTAGAGTTTATGTGGCGAAGCGTTTTTGTTTTTAGATCTCTTAGACCATTGAATGGGTCAAGAATTTTTTGCTCTAATGGGTTATAGCCAATGCTATTGATGGTAAAGTCACGGCGGCCTGCTGCTTTTTTGTATGTTAGTGCAGGGTTAGTTTTTATGGTGAAATCTTTGTGACCAGCGCCAATGTTAGTTTCTGTGCGAGGTAAAGAAAAATCAATGGTTTTTATAGCGGCATTGTTTTTGATGATAAGCTGAAGTACACCAAAACATTTTCCAACTTTTGATACTTTGCCAAAAGGATCTAGTATGGTTTTTAGGGTTTCTAGAGTTGAAATATTAAAAACTTCGATATCTATATCTTTTGATGTGATGCCAAGAAATTGGTCACGGATATAGCCACCAACTATTATGGCTAGCCCATTTTTGTTATGGATAGCTTGGATTATGGAGCTAACTGTGGCGGGTACTTGAATTATTGTATTCATATAATATAAATTATATACTCAGAGTGACTATTTTAAAAAAAACGAGGTAAAAATCAATGTCTAAGAATACTTTATATGATAAGGTTTGGGCCAAACATAAGGTTGGGGTTTTACCAACGGGTCAGGATCAGTTATTTATTGGGCTTCACTATATGCATGAGGTTACTTCACCGCAGGCGTTTTCGATGCTTAGAGAGGATAAGGGGAAAGTTGCTTATCCAGAACGAACCTTTGCCACAATGGATCATGTAAATCCAACTGACGAGGTTTCAAGGCCTTTTAAAGATGAACAGGCAGAGTTGATGGTTGCAACTTTAGAAAAGAATACAGAAGATTTTGGTATTAAATATTTTGGGGTTGATACAGGACGAAATGGAGTTGTTCATATTATTGGGCCAGAGCTTGGTATTACTCAGCCAGGTATGACAATTGTTTGTGGTGATAGTCATACAAGCACTCATGGTGCTTTTGGTTCCTTGGCTTTTGGTATTGGTACAACTCAGGTAAGAATGGTTCTGGAAACACAAACTCTAGCAATAAAGCCTTTGAAAGTAAGAAAGGTTCAGGTTGATGGTGAGCTGCAAAAGGGCGTTTATGCTAAAGATATTATCTTGAAAATTATTCAGGTTTTAGGTGTTGAAGGAGGTATTGGCTATGCTTATGAATTTGCTGGTACGACAATTGAAGGTTTATCCATGGAAGATAGGATGACAATTTGTAATATGGGAATAGAGGGTGGTGCAAGAATCAGCTATATTAATCCAGATAAGGTAACTTATGAATATCTTCGTGACAGAGAGTTTGTGGTAAAGGGGGCTGCTTTTGATGAAGCTGTTGATTATTGGAGTTCTACAGTTTCTGATGTTGATGCCCAGTATGACGATGTAGTAGTGATAAAGGCAGAAGAAATAGAGCCAATGGTTACTTGGGGAATTAATCCAGCTCAAGGAATTGGTGTTTCTCAAAGCATGCCGAAATTATCAGAACTTTCTGGAGAAGAAAAGAAATCCGCAGTCGATGCTTATAAATATATGAAATTTGAAGATGGCCAAAAAATAGAAGGTCAGAAGATAGATGTTGTTTTTATTGGTGCTTGTACCAATGGCCGTTTGAGTGATTTTCGAATAGTGGCAGAGGTTTTGAAAGGAAAAAAAATTAATCCTGATGTGAAGGTTTTAATTGTTCCTGGCTCACAAAAAGTTAAAGAACAGGTAGAGGCAGAGGGTTTAGATAAAATATTTGATGAGGCAGGTGCTCAGTGGCGGAACCAGGGCTGTTCAATGTGTTTAGCAATGAATCCAGATAAGCTTGTTGGTGACCAGATTTGTGCTGCAACTAGTAACCGTAACTTTATGGGACGGCAAGGTAGTATTACTGGTAGAACTTTATTGTTGAGTCCAGCAATGGCAGCAGCAGCTGCGATTGAAGGTAAGATTGTTGATGTTAGAAAGTATCTATACCCAAACTGAAATAGAAACTAGAACCCAAATTTTAAAACTTATGTATGTTTATACACTGTATTTTAAAATTTGAATCCTATTTTCATTTCGGTTCAAGTATATAAGGAGAGATCTTAAATGGATAGTGAAAAAAAGATTATTATAAAAGGAAATGCGGTTCCACTTAATGCTGATGATATAGATACGGATCAGATTATGCCAGCAAGGTATATGAAGGAAGTGACTTTTGAATGGTTAGCGGAATATGTGTTTTATGATTTGAGATTTGATGAAAATGGTGATGAGAAAAAACATCCGTTGAATGATGAAGATTATGATGGCGCTAGCATCTTGATTGCTGGTAAAAACTTTGGTTGTGGATCATCGAGAGAGCATGCCCCACAAGGTATTATGCGTTATGGATTTGAAGCTATCATAGCAGTTTCTTTTGCTGAAATATTTGCAGGTAATTGTAATGCGCTTGGGATACCAACACTTACTGCTTCTGAAGAAGATATTGAGACTTTGATGCGGTATACTAAAAGTCATCCAGAAACAAAATATACGATTGATTTAGCTAAAAAAGAATTGAATTTTGGTGTTAATCAGATTAGCTTGGATATGTCTGAAGATAAGAGACAGTCTTTTATTGATGGGACATGGAATGTTGTTAGTATGCTTAAAGCGAATAAGGATAAGGTAAGAGCAACATCTAGAAGTTTGCCATATATGAATAACTTTTCTAAAGTTTACTCATAATAGATTCGATATCATTTATTGTTTTAGGACAGGTTGTCGATAGATTTTGGCAGCCTGTTTTTGTGATTAGTAGATTATCTTCGATACGCACACCAATAAACTCGCTATATTCTTTACCATCTATTTCCATGGAAAACCTACCGTAGACTCCTGGTTCGTTACTGATAATCCAACCTGGTTTTAGCTTGTCGTTTCTGTATTCACCAAAAGGATCTCCATCGTGCACTGCTAGACCAAGAAGGTGGCTAACTTTATGGGGTGCATATTTGTAGGGTAGCAATACTTGGCATCCTTTACTTATAAGTTGTTTTTCTAGTTCGCTATTAATAAAATCCCAGCAAATTTTATCAAGGTCTTGGATAGAGACTTTGGGGCTGGCATTCTTTTCGATTAGGTTTTGGGTATCTAGTATGATTTGGTATATGATTCTTTGGAGTATATTGAATTTGCCGGATATTGGGAAAGTGCGGCTAATATCAGTGTTCATGCTGTGGGTTCTGATGCCAAAATCTAGTAATACTAAAGAGTTGGGATTGATGAGCTCGTTGTTTTTTGTGTAATGAAGGATAGTCGCGTTACGGCCAGCTGCTACGATACTAGAGAAGCTATTTCTTAGGTATGAGTAATTAGCGATTTCACCGTCCAGAAAGCTAGCTATATTAGTTTCCGTTTTGAAATTACGAGCTTTTTTTAAAAGCTTGGTTAATATTTCCCCATTTATTTTGTTGCCATTAATAATACTATTTATAGCTTGTTGATCATTATTATTTCTTATTTGCCAGGTAATAGTTGCTATATTAATTATTGTAGTCTTAGGAAGAGAGTGTTTTTTTAGTAGGTACTTTAGGTGGTTACGAAATTGGTAATTATAGTCTTTTATTATCTTTTTTTTGTTTTTGTTTTGTTGCCATTGTATGCAAATATTGGATTCTTTGTTTTTTAATCGAGATATTATAAATTGGTCTAAAGTGCTTATGTCTCGTATGTCTTTGATACCAGTTATGGTTTGTTCTGTTATTAGTGAATGGCTATAAGATAATTTAGTTCCGGTCCAGAACTCAAGTTTAGGGTCTTTTTTTGGTAAGAAAAGGATTTCTTTGGGTTGGTTTTTTGGGGATTGGGGGTCGAGAATAAGTGCTGTTTTTAGTTGGTTGATGCCAGTAAGGTGAAGCATTAGAGGGTCTTGGTATATTTGGGGTGTGTAGTGGTCCCAGGTGTTTAGGTCTTGAGCAGAGTTTGTAGGGCTAAGAATAATGGTTAGACATTGGGTCTTTTGCGCTAACTTATTGCGTCTGTTTTGATATCGTGGTTGAGCTTTGTCGCCTAATCCATCATCTATGAATACCATGTTATATGGGGTTGTGTTCATTACTTCTATTATTACATTGAACGCAATTAGTGATCAATGTAAAATATTGGTTATGAAACAATATCATGAGCTGGTTAAGACAGTTTTAGAGAATGGTGATAGAAAAGATGATCGAACAGGGGTGGGTATTCTTTCTTTTTTTGGGTATCAGCTGAAAATTAATCTACAGGATGGGTTTCCACTACTAACAACAAAAAAAGTGTATTTTGATAGCTTACTTAAAGAGCTTTTATGGTTTATTCGCGGTGCAACAAATACTAATGATGGGCTGGACTGTGGGATTTGGGATCCATGGGCAAAAGAAGATGGGGGGTTGGGTCCGATTTATGGATATCAGTGGCGTAACTGGGAAAAATATAGTTATGATGATAATGAAAAAACGTATAAAAAAGTACATATAGATCAGCTTAAAGATGCTATTTCTTTAATTAAAAACAATCCAACTTCAAGAAGGATAATTGTGAATGCTTGGAATGTGGCAGATATAGATAAAATGGCTTTACCACCATGTCATACATTTTTTCAGTTTTATGTTGTTGATGGTCGGTTGGATTTGCAGTTGTATCAACGTTCAGCAGATATTGCTATTGGAGTACCTTTTAATATTGCTAGTTATGCGCTTTTATTAATGATGGTGGCTAAGGAATGTAACTTAAGGCCTGGAAATTTTGTACATACTTTTGGAGATGCTCATATCTATACTAATCATATAGATGGCTTAAAAGAGCAGCTTAAAAGAAGGCCAAAGACTTTGCCGCAAATAGAAATAGCAGATAAACCTTTTTTTGATTTTAAATTTGAAGATTTTAAATTGAAAAACTATAATCCAGACCCATTTATAAAATTTGAAATAGCAGTTTAGTTTTTTATTTATAGACTGTTGGTTTTAAATTTTTGTAATTCACAATATCTTTAGCAATGTTTTTGAATATAGGTGCAGCAACTTGTGATCCATAGATATATCTTTCTGGTGAATCTACAGCAATGATAATTAAATATTCAGGGTCTTCTGCTGGGAAAAAGCCAATAAAAGAGGCTATATATTTTCCAGGTTCATAGCCAAGCCCGTTTTCTTTGGCTTTTTGGGCTGTGCCGGTTTTGCCTGCAACTTTGAAGCCAGGTACTTTGGCTGTGGTTCCCGTTCCTTTTTCAACAGCTACAGTTAGAATATCAATGATCTTTTTTGCATTAACTTTACTTATAATGCGACGCTTTATTTGTTTTGGTGGGCTTTTAACAATTTTACCGTTTTCTTGGGACATAGACTTTATGATCCTGGGTTTTAGAAGTAGCCCGCCATTAGCAACTGCGCTGACTGCACAGGCCATTTGGATAGTGGTTGCTGCGAGCCCTTGCCCAAAAGAGTGCATTGCAATATCAACCCCAGACCAGTTTTTGGGTGGTTTTAGAATGCCAGCGGATTCACCAGGTAGATCAATTTCTGTTGGTGTGCCAAATCCAAAAGCTTGCATATATTTATAGAACTTCACTTTTCCTAGTTTTTGGGCGAGTAAAGTTGTGCCAACATTTAGAGATTCTTGTATGATTTGGGCTACTGTTTTGGTGGCTGATTCACCTTCTTTTCTTTTATGTGCTTCTCTTATGGTATGTCCGGCAAGGTATATTTTTTCTGGTATATAAAGAGATGATTCTGGTTGGAATAGTTTTTCTTCCAAAACAGCAGCTAGGGTTATTATTTTAAAAATAGATCCTGGTTCGAAAACATCGGTAATGCAACTATTCTTTAAAATTTTTGATTTGTATAGACGCCAGTTATTAGCATCAAAGTCAGGATAGTCGGTCATCGCTATAATTTCGCCTGTCTTTGGTTTCATGACAATGGCATGGCCTTTTATTGCACGATTAAGGCTTACGCCATGTGCTAGGTGTTTTTGTGTTGAGTACTGTATGTATTCATCGATGGTTGTTTCTATGTGCCCACCATTGTTGGGTAGGATTTCTTTTCGGCTGCCAGTCATTAACCTAAACCCGCGAGGGTCACCTTCAATAATTAGTTTGCCTGGAGAGCCTTTTAGTAGGTGGTCATGTTGATATTCGAGACCGCTTAATCCTTGGTTATCTATACCAACAAAGCCAAGTATATCAGCGCCTAGCGATTTATTTGGGTAAACTCGTTTTTCAACTTTTATGTAGTTGATACCTACAAGTTTAAGCTCTTCTAGTTGTTTCTTTATTTCAGGACTAACTTTTCGTTTAACCCAAACAAAAGGGGATTTACTACTAATAATTTTAAATATTTTTTTAGGATGAGTTTTTAGTATATATGCAATTTCTTTTGAGAAGATAAATTTATCTTTTATTTGGTATGGGGTTGCGTAAATAGAGTAGCTTGTTGAGGTTAGGGCTAGTGGCTTTTTATTGCGATCAAAGATATTACCGCGGTTTGGATAAAGTTTAACAATACGCTTAAGTTGGTCATCCAGTTTATTTTTAAAAAAATCGTGTCTGTATATTTGTAAGTACATTAAACGGATGACTATGATAGTCAAAAGGATATGAATAGCAATGAAAAATATTTTAAAGTTGGTTTTGTTAATTTTCATGTTTATTTGTTACTCGAATATAATTGATTTTTCTAGGTTCTTTCATTTCAAGTTTAGTCGCTATTCTCTCTATATTTTCCAGGCTAATTTTATTTTGTATTACGAGGTTCAATTTCTCATTTTCTTCTTTGATATTATAGATTTTTTTATTGGTAAGCCGAATTTTCTCGTTTAGGGGGATGGTTCTTACATTAAAATTAAGGCCAATTATAGCTATTAATGTTATAAGGAAGTAGATAAAAAAATAAAAAAAAGCTCTTCTTTGCTTGATGTTCATATACCTAAGGATTATAGCAAGAACTCTTTGTTAATTGTATCTCAGAGCCATTTAGAGACAAAATAAAAAGATCCTGTTATTACAACTAACGGTTCATTTGGGATTTCAGGGATATTTTTTGGTTCATAATTATAAATTGTTGTGCTATTTATGACTGCTTTTGGGGTATCTGAAATAGGAAAAGATAGTCCTTTCTCAAAATCGCATAGTCTAATATTTATTTTTTGCTTACTAAGATAGCTTAATACTGAGATAGCATTTTTTCTTTTTAATATTCCTAAGATAAAGGTTGGGTTTTGGTTAGGGAAGTCTTTTTTTAGTGACTTAACCAGCTTTTTTATTGCGGCTAAATTATGGGCAACATCATAAATAGTGGTTTGGTTTGGGTTTTTGATGATGGTGTATCGGCCTTTAATGATTGTGTTTTTAAGACCAATAATTAGTTTGTTTTTTGTTTTTTTATTTGTAGTGATTAGCTTCTTTTCTTCTAATATTTTAATAACAGCTTTTGCAAGAGCCAAATTTTGTTTTTGGAATAGTCCTTGGCTTTGATAGTTTTTAGGAATGGTTTTTAAGGGCTTAATAATAGTGATGGGAGCTTTCTTTTTTTCTGCTTCTTTTTGGATTTCGTTTAGAGCTTTTGGGTTTTGATTTATGGTGATTACGGGTGTTTTTTCTTTTATGATACCAGCTTTTTCTTTTGCTATATTTGGGATTGTGTTGCCAAGTATGTCTTGGTGGTCTAAGTCAATTTTTGTGATGATGCTTAGGATAGCAGGTATAAGGTTGGTGGCATCAAGCCTGCCGCCAAGACCTGTTTCTAAAATAATGAAATCTGGTTTTTTTTCATTGAAATGTTGTATTGCCATAATAGTTAGTATTTCGAACTCTGTGAGTTGGGTGTTGATATGTTTTGATATATGGTTGAATAAATTGCAGAACTTAGTTTTTGGGATTGGTTTTAGATTGATGCAGATACGCTCGCAATAGCTATGGATGTGTGGTGATGTGTATGTGCCAACTTTGTAGCCAGCTTCAATAAGTGCATTTGCTATATATGTGAGTGTTGATCCTTTTCCATTGGTTCCTGCAATATGTATTACGTTTTTTAAGTTTTTATGTGGGTTATTAAGTAGGGTTAGTTGGTTTTCAATATTATCAAGGTTATAGTTTATGCCACGACGAAACACATATTGGGATAACTTTTTTATGACGGAGTTATAAGTTGTCATCTAAAAATTTAGCTGAACTGTTTAATTTGTTTTTCCAGAAGTTGTTTGTTGGCAGCTAGTTCTGCTTGGCGGTTTTTAATCTTATCGATTACTGGTGCTGGTGCATTTGCTAAAAAGGCAGTATTTGTTAGTTTTTTGCTGTTCTGTGCTATTTCTAGCTCGATTTTGCCGAGTTGTTTGTTGAGCCTAGCTTTTTCCTGTTTGGGGTCTATTAGGCCATCTAAAGGCATGTAGATAGATATGTTTTGAACAACAGATGATGAACAATGTTTTGGTTTCTGTTGGATATTTTCTAGTAGTTCTAGATCATTAATTTTTGCAAGTTTTAGGATTACGGCTTTTGCATTATTTATAGCATCAAAATGTTCTTTTTTTGTAGTTACTAATATTAGTTTAACTTCTTTGGATGGTGGAATGTTTAGTTGAGAACGGAGGTTCCTAACTTCTCGTATTAGCTGGATAACAGTGTCCATTTGCGTTTCGATTTCAGTATTAATGGCAGTCTCATTTACTTCTGGCCATTTTGAAATCATTATAGATTCTTCAGAAAGTTTTATTTTATTGGTGTTTCGTAGTAGCTGCCAGATTTCTTCTGTAATATAGGGCATCACAGGGTGTAGCATTTTTAGTGAGTTAACTAGTAAAAATATAGATACTGGTAGCGATGTTTCTCTTTCAATCTTACTGATTTCAATGAACCAGTCGCAGTATTTATTCCAGATGAAATCCCAAAGATGCTCAGTTGCAAGCGCATAATTAAAAGAATCATATAATGAATTTAGTTTTTGTAGTGTAGAGTTGAATATACTTATGATCCAGCGATAAGAAATATTTTGGGTAAAATCGATATTGTCTAGGTCAATTTCACCTTCATAGTTTTCTAGGTTCATCATTACATAACGTGATACATTCCAAACTTTATTGGCAAAATTTCTTGAGGATTCTATTTTTTCTTCAGAGAACTTTATATCTTGGCCTCCTGTAGTAGAAAGTGATGCCAGGCTAAAACGTAAGGCATCTGCGCCATATTTATCAATTAGTTCTATCGGGTCAATAGCATTGCCAATAGATTTGCTCATTTTTTTACCACCAGAGTCTCTTACAAGTCCATGTATATAGACTTTATCAAAAGGTATTTCATTGGTTTGGGCAAGCCCCATGGTGATCATACGAGATACCCAAAAGGTAAGTATGTCATACCCTGTTATTAAGAGTGAAGTTGGATAAAACTTTTCAAGTTTGTCTGTTTTTTCTGGCCAACCCATGGTTGAAAATGGCCATAGCGCAGATGAGAACCATGTATCAAGTACATCTGGATCTTGTTTTAGATTTGCAGATTTGCAATTTGGGCAAGCTTCTGGTGTTTCAGCTGCAACGATTGGTTTGTCATTTTTGCAGTCTTGACAGTACCAAACAGGGATACGATGTCCCCACCATATTTGCCTTGATATACACCAGTCACGGATATTTTCCATCCAATCAAAATATAGTTTTTCCCAGCGTTTAGGGATGAACTGGATATCATTTTCATTAACTACTTTAATAGCTGGTGTTGCTAAGCCTTTCATGGCTACAAACCATTGTTTAGAAAGATATGGCTCAACAATAGTGTTGCAACGATAGCAATGGCCAATAGATAGGGCATGGTCTTTTGTCTCTACTAAATATTCTTTTTCTTTAAGTTCTACTAAAAGTTTTTTTCTACAGTCATAGCGATCGAGTCCTTGGAATTGTTCTGGAACATTTTGGTTCATTATGGCTTGTTCATCCATTATTAGGATTTGTTCTAGATCATGTCTGCGTCCCATTTCAAAGTCATTTATATCGTGAGCAGGGGTTACTTTTACAGCACCTGTACCAAAATCTTTTTCAACATGCTCGTCTGTTATGATCGGTATTGTTTTGTTTGTTAATGGAATTGTTACTGTTTTTCCAACTAGTTTTTTGTATCTAGGGTCTTTAGGATTAACAGCGATTGCAGTGTCGCCGAACATTGTTTCTGGCCTGGTTGTGGCTATTGTAATGTATTTGTTTTTGTCATCTGTGAATGGGTAGCGGATATCCCAGATGTTTCCCTTGGTTTCTTCATGGGTCACTTCGATATCTGATAATGCGGTGTGGCAACGTGGACACCAGTTAATAATATAGCTACCTCTATAAATTAGGTTTTGATTATATAGCGAAATAAAAGTTTCTTTAACAGCTTTTACGCAGCCAGGATCAAGTGTGAATCGTTCTGATTTCCAATCAACAGAAGCGCCTAGCTTTCTAATCTGGGAAGTGATATGGTTTCCGTATTTTTCTTTCCAGTCCCAAACCTTTTCAATAAACTTTTCTCTGCCAATATCAAACCTTGAAATACCTTCTAATTGTAGGTTTTTTTCAACAACATTTTGAGTTGCAATTCCTGCATGGTCTGTACCTGGTAACCATAACACATTATGACCAGTTAGCCTTTTATAGCGGACGATAATATCTTGTAATGTAGTGTTAAGTGCATGACCCATATGTAAGATGCCAGTAACGTTAGGAGGTGGTGAAACTATAGAGTAGGCAGGGCCTTCACCTTTAGGTGAAAAGAAGCCTCTTTGTTCCCAATGGCTATATGTTTTTTTTTCTATTTCTTTCGGGCTATATACTTTTTGCATAATTTACCTCTCTTTAAGAGACGACAATTGTAATTGGAATAGGTGTTTTTTTCAATATATTAGCTACCAGGATAAAATCATCTGATTTATGTATGGTGTGCGGTTAAAACGGTAGGAACGTAGATTTGCTTGAATTTGAAGTTGATGGAATATCGCTGTTGGTGGTAATACCCAATCATACTCAATTGTGTTGTTACTATTTATTTCTACGGTTGGTGATGTTGTGACAACATTGCCATTGAATATTAAAGAAAAGTTGACATCTGAATGGCGACCATCCATTAGACTAGCAACTTCTGATGGTGGAGTAGTTTCTCCGAATAGTTTGATAGATAAATTTTTATAAGCTGTTTTTAGCTCTGGATCAATTAAGGGTGAGGTTATGCTGCCGGTGACAATATAATATTCGAAACAACCTGGACTCATATTTACGGTGACTGTTCCAAGTACGTGGGTTCTGGTTTTGACTATAGATTCAATAGCGTTTGATGATGGGTGTAGGTAGAAATTGTTATCTGAGTTATTAAAAAAAAGTGGTGTTTGATCTGTGATATTTGTTACTGGGTCAATATAAAAGGTGCCGCCCCCTGTTGTCGGTGTTGAAGTGTTATGAAAATAGTTGTAATTAGATTTTATGATGCCAGCAGTGCCATTTATACCTATGGAGGTGGTAGAGATAATGCAGTTGCTTATACTAACGTTAGATACAACCCCGCTTATATCTATGGCTGTTGAGGGGTTAATAAAAGTTGAATTGGTTATAGCTGTTTTGGTTGAAGAGTCTATGTCAATAGAGAGGGTTTGATTCATAAAAAGGCAGTTTTTAATAGATATGATATCTTTATTTGTAATGGATATCCCATTTGCATTAGCAGCAGTACCATCAAAACATAAGTTTTCAACTGAACTATTATCATTTAGATTTAGTATGTAACCTGATGAATTAGAAAGAACGGTGTCTTCAGGTGAAATGCCAGAAATTTGCTGATATGGTTTGAAAGATAATTCTGATGATATTGAAAAGGAACCAGCGTTAAATTTTATATGATCAGCTGGCCAGCTAGAATTGATAGTTTCTTCTAAGGTGGCCCAACTATCATTTTGATTTACTTCTATTGTATTCTCAAGTAGAACCCTGCCAGCTTTGGGGCCGCCATATAATCCAATATCGCAAAGAGCGGTGCCTTTTGATGGATTGTCATTTAAATATGCGTCATTAAATGGTGTGGTGGGTTTTCCAGCATCTATTAATCCTGAACTGGCTTTTAAAACATAAGTAATTATGTCATCAAAATATGGGTTTGACGCGTTCCAGACAATTTCATCTTCATTAACTATATTACCAACACCTAAGGTTACATTGCTTGTTGGTTTATAGCCCCAATCAAAAAACAAATTGTAATCTATAGAAACATAGTCGCTGGGGTTTGAGTGAACACCTATATAGTTTTGGAAAATAACATTATTGGCAATAGTCATATAGGTTGAGTTTGCATCAATGCCGTGGGTGCTACTGCCTTTTATTATGTTGTTATAAACATCACAAGCACTAAAGGGGAGGTCGTTTTTTGTTAAATATATGCAGTGGCTACCGTTTTCGATTATATTATTTCTAATATAGACACCTAAAGAATCTTCTAAATATATATTTTTTTCACTATTAAGTGTGTTATAGAACCTGTTGCGCTCTATTTCTAATAGAGAGGTGCAATCTTTTATGTATAGGCAGTTGGTATTACTGGTGACATTATTATTATAGATTTTTCCTTTTGAGTTATTTAAGTCGATAGCTTTTTCTGAGTTTATTAATTTGCAGTTTGAAAGTGTAAAATTGGTGACATTATTAGCATAGGCACCACGTAATAGATTGTTGCCATCTAGTGTGAAGCCATCAACAATAGTATTGTCTGCAAATGTTATGGCGGTGTCTCCAATATCGGTATCGACTACTATGGTGGTTTCATTTTGATTTATGTCTCTAGACCAATTATAGCTTTCATAACCACCGTAAAGTTTTATACCAGCAACTAGTATTATGCACTCATCATAGCCACTATTATTTGCAGCTACTAATATTTCATTGCCAGAAACAGCGGCGTTGATTGCTTCTTGGATAGAAGAAAAGTATAGACCTGTGTTGCTGATTTTAACTGTAGCTGTAGGTACTGCGATTGTTGCGCTGTCAGCATCAATGATTCCGTTTGGGTCAAGCTGAAACTGGGCGTTTGATGTGCTAAATCCGCTAGCATTAAATGGAAATTCAAAGTTATTTTCATTTAGATCTAACCCATAAGTTAAGGTTCCGGGGAGTGCGAGTCGTTCACGTGTTAAGTTAATTAGGTTTTGTTTTGTGTAGTGGTTATTATTTTCATCAGTTCTGGTGATAGTGATTTTGATTGATGATATTTCATCATAGTTTATAGGTAGTGATTGATTATTGGCGGATGCAACATAGGTATAAGATGCATTTTCATTAAAGGTTTGAATATTAAAAGAAGTGACATTATCAAATAATAGTTCTGGATCAGAAGTTATATCATTTTCTCTAAAAGTAACAGCGATGGTGTTTTCTCTGGTAAAAATGGTGCTATTGCCAAATATTTTGTTTGCAGCTGTATTTTTGTAGATAGTTATTTGTATATTATTGTTATCAGTGTACCTGATATAGCCGTCATTATTTGATGAGAGGGATGCTAGGTTTATTTCTTGGGTATTTTTTAGGCGTTCGTTAAGTATGGGGGTTATAATATGTGTTTCTTTAATTGATTTTAGGCTAGCACCACCTTTACGCCAAACTTTTAACATACTTGATAGGGCTTGATGAAAAGAAACTGATATAAGGGCAGTGATTACGAGGGCTATTAAAAATTCTAATAGAGTTACTCCTGCGGTCTTTTTAGTTTTTTTGTTCATAAATCTCTTTTTTCTGTGATTATGGTACTAAATGTATAAGCATTTTCTGTTGGTGTCCGTACATCATCATTATTAGTATCGTACCAAACAAGAACTTTTATAATAGCGCTGTTATTTCTGGTGACAGTATCCCAAAAAGAAATGGAGGCTTTGTATTGATCGGATATAGTTGTTAGTGGTTGTGCCCATGGCAATTGATTCACTTGAAATTCGGTGTTATCAGAGATTTCTAGTTCATCGCCATCAGAAAAATCATTTATGTTTCTGTGTTTGGTATTAGGGCTAAAATTGGCCCATCTATGAAGGTATTCACCAATATATTCTGTAATTAAAACAAGTTCAGACCTAAACTCTGTTTTTTTAGTGGCTTTTAGTAGCCTAGGAAATAATGGTAATAAAGATGTGGATATTATTCCCAGAATAGCTAGAGCTACCATAGTTTCAATATAAAAACTGCCTATGGAACTAGTTGGCTTTTTTGACAAGCTGACAGGCTCCTGAGTTATGAAATATAATAATGTTTGCTGTTATACTTTCTAAATTAGAAAACTCTAAGAGACAATGACTATTATTGGCTGTGATGTTGTTGTTTACAAAAAAAGCCATACCATTAGGCTGAAATACCAGTTTTGTTATATTTGGATTAGTTGTTATTGAAAAGTTTTTTGGCAGGTCAAATACTTCAAGTGTTTTTTCTTTGGCAGTAATAGATATTTCTGTTAAGTTGCGAACATTTTCAAAAACAAAGTTAACGTTTGTATTTTGATCTAGGCTGACAGCATAATTTTTGCCAAGATCAATTATTGATCGTATTTCTTCTGGAATGGTTTTATTTTTGGTTTTTTCTAAATGGTTACTGAACTTAGGTAAGACAATTGCTGTTATTATGCCAATAATAAAGACAATAATTAAGACTTCAACAACAGAAAAACCTTTTTTTTTTATTCGTGACCTGCATGTGTACCACTATCTCCACCAGTAATTCTACCCATGCTTATAGTCCATGCGGCAGATTGATTGCATGTTACAGGAACACCTTCAGGAAAATATTCTTGGTAGTCAGTCATTCCGTTGCCGTCTGCATCTGTGCTTCCCCACATATCATTAGTCATCTGTGAAGTACTGGCTCCGTTATTTGGGTAGGTATTGAAAACAAAGTAAAAAAGTTCAAGTTGAGAGTTTATGGTCATTCTTTCTGCTTTATGGGCAGATTTTTTTGCAGTGCCTGATGAGGTGATGAATCTTGGAAGAACGATAGCCGCTAAGATGCCGATGATGGTAACAACGATTAGCATTTCCATTAGTGTGAAACCTTTTTTGTTTGTATTAGTCATATTATTTGCCTCCAGGCGTTTGTGTATTAATTTTATTTTGAAATAACCACTTAGAAAAATTATATGCTGTAAATAAAGAAAAATCAAATATTTAAGATTTTTTCTATGATAATATGGCTGTGGCAGCATCTAATATGGGGGAATGGTTTTTGTAAAGATGGTCTTTTACTTGGTTATAAAGGCTTATAGCATGGGCATGATGGTCCTTGATAAGAAGATCTTCAGCAGTTTTGCAAATAAGAGTTGGGTTAAGCTTGTTTTGCACAAATTCTGGGACTATGGATTTATTGCATATAATGTTAGGTAAAGATACGTAGGGTATTTTTAAGCAAAGAATATATTTTACAAAAAAATAAGATGCTTTTGATAGAGCGCCTAAGGTTATTATGGGAACGTTATGTAAAACGGCTTCAATGTTAGTTGTACCTGTTGCGCTTATTATTAGTGTGGTTTTTAAGAAAAGCTTAGATCTAGTGGTTGTGATAATTTCAATATAATCTATATTTTTTGAGATTATTATTTTGTTGATAAGTGGCAAAAATGTTTTAGAAGATAGTGAAAGATTAATAGTTATATGAGGGCTATTGGTTTTTAGTTTTATTATTGTATCGAGCATTATGGGTAGTAAATATTTTATTTCTTGTCTTCGAGATCCTGGGAACAAGGTGATGGTAGGGTTTTTGAATGTATCAATATTAGATGTTGTTGGGGCTATTAGTTGGGTTAATGGATGTCCAAAGTAAAAGGTTTTAGGGTGTATTTTTTTGTATAAATCATATTCTCTTTCGAATATAGTTATTATTTTTTTGCTATAGCTTGCTAGCTTTTTTGCTTGTGCTTGGTTGTTCCATATCCAGAAATTAGGTGTTATATAGGTTGTGATTGGTATGTTATGGCTTTTTATGATTTTTGCGAGGTTGAAATTGTTGTGTTGGTAGTCAATGAGTATGGTTTTGTGTATTTTAGTTTTTTTTAAAAATGCTTTAACAGCTTTTAGTAGTTGATGATTTTTTTTTATAAAGCGGATTCTTTCAAAAAGACCAATAGCACTGAAATTGGTGGTTTCATAAACGAATTTGTTTGTGATGGCTTTAATTTTAGGGCCACCAATCCCATAAAGGCTGATGCCTGGTTCTATTTTTAACAGTTCTTTAGCGAGAGCTTGGCCATAAATATCCCCAGACATTTCACCTGCAATAATTAGTATATTCATTGTTTGTTGTTTACATAGAAAAAAATTATTCAGGTGTTTCTACAGAATCGATCTCTGTTGTTGTTTTTTCTATTTTTTTTGTGATGCCTCTTTTTGAGTCTTCTTTAAGAAAATTTAGCATATGAATGGTTTCTGGTTCTTTTGGTTGAGTTTCTGATATTTCTTTCAATGCTTGGCTCGTGTTTTTGCCAGAACGGAAATAGAGTTTAAATAGCTCTTTTATTTCTTTTATTGCATTTGCTGACGCGCCTCTTCTTTTAAGGCCAATTAAATTTATACCTTTCATTGTTGCTGGGTTGCCTTCACAGATTGTGAAAGGAGGAACATCTTGGGGTAGTCTGCTGTAGCCACCTACCATTGCGCCTTTACCAATACGTACGAATTGATGAATTCCGGTTACTCCACCTATTACAGCAAAATCTTCTATAGTGGTGTGGCCTGCAATGCTGCTCATGTTTGCTATTGTTATATTGTTTCCTAGTTGGCAGTTATGTCCTAAATGGGTGTTGGTCATTAATATATTATCGTTACCAATTTTAGTTGTGGCGTTTTTGCCAGTTGCGCGATTGATAGTTACATATTCTCTTAGTTGGTTTCGATTCCCAATAATTACCCAGGCTTCTTCGCCATTATATTTTAGATCTTGTGCAGCAGAGCCAATTACACAACCAAAATGAATATGACAGTCTTCTCCTATTTTGGTCCATTTTTCTACTTTAACGTGTGCTTCAAGAACTGTGCGGTCTCCAACAATTACGTTTTCACCAACTATGGTGTGTGGGCCAACTATAACATCTTTGCCAAGTACGGCTGATGAGTGTATGTGTGCTGTTGGGTGGATTTGAGGTTTTGAAGGTTTTTGAGTTAATGTAAAGACAAAAGAACCCTGGCTTACTACCTTGCCATCTACTAGAGCTTTTCCATCCATTTTGATAAAGGCACCTTTGTGTTTTGTGGTTACCATTTCCATGCGAAGTTGGTCTCCAGGGACAACAGGTTTTCTAAATCTTGCGTTATCAACAGCTGCAAAGTAAGGTAGGCGGTCTGCAAATTCTGGGTCTTTTAAAAATAATACAGCAGCGGTTTGAGCCATGGCCTCTAGTTGTAGAACACCTGGCATAATAGGTTGTTCTGGAAAATGGCCAGGAAAAAAAGGCTCGTTAATAGTTACGTTTTTAATGCTAACGATTCTTTTTTTGTCTTCATATTCTAATATTCTATCTACTAATAAGAATGGGTAACGATGTGGAATTATTGATTTGATATCTAGATCGATCATGATTTTTTCTCCTGAAATTTAATAGGCTTTAATTTTAATAGAAAAGTTTGTATTAGAGAAGTATGCCTGTCTAATGTATGTTCGTGGTTTCAAAAACCATTAAAACCTCCTAATATAAATAGATGATTAAAAAGTATAGTAATTATTTGATTAGTGGGGCTCTTTTTCTTGGTGTGCTTTTGGTTTTTTTACCTGTTATTTCTAATGGATTTATTAATTGGGATGATGGGGCGTATATCTATAATAATAAGCTAATTCAGGGTTTTTCTTTGCAAAATGTTAGGACTATCTTTTTTAGTGCTCATCAGGGTCAATGGATCCCACTCACTTATTTAGTTTTTATGTTTAATTATTTAATAGCAGGTTTAAATCCTAAGATTTTCCATTTTAGTAGCTTATTATTTCATTCACTAAATACGGTTTTAGTTTTTTTTCTTTTTAAGAACTTAATCACGAATTTTGTTTCAAAAAGAGTTGTTTTAGGATGCGTTTTTGCAGCTTTTTTTGCTTTTTTGTGGGGAGTTCATCCTTTGAGGGTTGAATCTGTTGCTTGGGCATGTGAGCTTAAGGATGTGCTTTCAGGGTTCTTTGTTTTGGTTACCTTTCTACTGTTATTAGAGTTTTATAAAAGTAGAAAAGAATTATGGCGATTTTGGGCTTTGATTGCGTATGTTTTTGCTTTGATGGCGAAGCCTGTGGCTATTTTTGTTCCTGGATTATTGATTTTTCTGGTGTCAGTTAATTATTGGGTGAATCAAGATTTGGAAGAACTGAAATTTCTGTTAAAAAAAACAATTTCTTTTTTTGTTTTAGCAGTGAGCGTTTCTGTATTTACTTTGATGATTCATAAAAGTTCAGGAGCATTAACTGGCGTTAGCTGTAATTTATTTAAAGGGCGAACTTTATTTATATTACATAACTACTTTTTTTATATTAAAAAGACTTTGATGTCAGTAAATTTGGAGCTTTTTTACCCTATGGTTAAGGGATATCAAGGATTTTTGTATCTTTTTGAGGCTGGTATTTTTTTGTTTGGGTTTTTAGGTGCTGTGGTTTTGTTTGCGCATAAAAGGTTTATGATCATTTTTATTGCATTGGGTTGCTATATTATTGCTGTTTTTGTAAATATTGGGTTTTTTCAGTCAGGGCCTCAAGCTGTGGCTGATAGGTTTTCTTATCTTTCAACTTTGAGTTTATTTTATTTGGTAGCCGTGTTTTGTGTTTTGATTTATCTGAAAATAGAAAAATCTAGATTTAGGCAAATAGCTATAATAATTTTTGTTTTAGTTTTTATGGTTTTAGGTAGTTTCAATATATGTAAAACAAGAAAACAGATTTCTTTTTGGAAAGATTCTGTGAGTTTTTGGGAAAAGGTTGTTGGGGGTGGGCGGCCTATGCCTTATTTTGTTTATAGTAACTTGGGGGTTGCTTATGAGATGAAAAGCATAAAATCGAGAGAGCCTAAAATATTAATTGAAAAGGCTGTGGTTCAATATAAAAAAGCTTTAGAGCTAAATCCAAATTCAAGGGAAGTGGCTGCTAATTTAAAGAATGCTTATAGAAGGCTTTCTTTATGAGTTTAGGTTATAATTGGTTAAATTAATTGAAATAAAGGAAGAGGCGAGATAGTTTTGAAGAAAGTTTTTATAACAGGTGCTAGTGGTTGTATAGGTCATTATGTTATTGATCTATTTATTAACGATAATAATTATGAGCTTTATTTATTGGCTAGAGATCCTAAAAAATTTAAGTTTGATTATAAAAATAACGAAAGAGTAAATGTTTGTGTTGGTAATTTAGACAAAGTTGAAGAGCATCAAAAAGTAATAGAAGTAGTAGACTATGTTATTCATATAGCAACAGATTGGAGTGATTCTGACTATGCAACACTTCTAAATCTTGAAAAGACCCATTGGATTTTTGAAAATGCTAGATCAGCTAAAAAAATAATTTATTTTTCAACAGCAAGTATCTTAGGTAAGGGAAATAAGCCAATAATTGAAGCAGAGCTTTATGGCTCGGGGTATGTTAAGTCAAAATATTTGGCATATCAACATCTGCAAAAAATGGCGTATAAAGATAAGGTTATAACTGTTTTTCCAACTTTAGTTTTTGGTGGTGATAGCAATCATCCATATTCACATATTACCTCAGGAATTAAACCTAATTTGCACTATTTGAAGTTATTAAGATTTTTCTATATGGACTCGGGTTTTCACTTTTTGCACTCTAAGGATATCGCTTTGGTGGTTAAATATTTATTAGAAAATAAAACTGAAAAGAATGAATATGTGTTAGGTACTCCATCAGTTACTGGTAAAGAAGCAATTGCGCTTATTTGCAGGATTTTTGAGATACGTATGTTTTTTAGGTTTAAAATAACAGCTAAATTTCTGTTCTTTTTAGCAAAGATTTTAAAGATTTATGTTGATCCTTGGTCGAAGTTTTGTATTGAAAGCCCATTTTTTTTGTATGATGTGGTTGATCCTAAAAAGTTTGGTATAGAGTGTTTTTTTCCTTCTTTAGAAGCATTGCTTTTGGATATAAAAGGGCAATAGAATAATGTTTAAAAAAAAGTTAATATTAGGGGTATTATGATAATTCAGGAAAAATGTGAGGTTATAAGTAATACAGAAATAGCAGATAAGCATTTTAAAATGGTGTTTAAGGCTCCTAAAATAGTTAGCAATGTGAAGCCTGGTCAATTTGTTACTGTTAAGGTCAATGATACTTATGAGCCCTTGCTTAGAAAACCGTTTGGAATTTATGAAATAGAAGAAACCCACTTTTCAATTGTTTATAGGGTGATTGGAAAAGGTACAGAACTACTTTCAAAGGTAAGTGTTGGTGAGTTTTTAGATGTGTTTGGGCCTCTTGGTAATGGGGTTGAAATTGGGAATGCTAAAAGTACAGCTATTGTTGCTGGGGGTGTTGGTTTGGCAGCGGTTGGTGTAATAGCAGATAGATTAGCAGGTAACTTTGATTTGTATTTTGGTGTAAAAAATAAAACAGAGATTTTTGATAATAAAAAGTGGCAAGGTTTAGCCAGTGACTTTTATTTGAGTTCTGATGATGGCAGTGTTGGTGAAAAGGGTTTTATTACGAGTGTTTTTGAAAAAAAAGCTAGTGAATATGAACGTGTGTTTTGTTGTGGTCCAAAAGTTATGATGAAGAAGGTTTATGAGAGTTTGGGTGAAGATACAGAGTCTTATTTCTTAATGGAGGAATACATGGCTTGTGGAATTGGTATTTGCATGGGCTGTGTTTGTGAAACAAAAAAAGGCTATCAAAGGGTGTGCAAGGAAGGCCCTGTTTTTAGGGGAGAGGATATCAAATGGTAGATTTGCAAAAAAAGCTTAGATCGCCAGTAACTATTGGTAACAAGATTTTTCCAAATCCTATTTGGCTTGCTTCAGGGACAGTTGGGTTTGGTGAGGATTTGTCAGAGGTTATGGATCTTAATAAATTAGGTGGGATTGTTCTTAAAGGCACAACTTTAGAGCCAAAAGAAGGAAATCCTCCACCTCGTTTGGTTGAAACACCTGCTGGTCTTATTAACTCTATTGGTTTACAGAATCCTGGTATTGAACGAGTAATAACAGAAAAAATACCATTTATAAAAAAATATAAAGTACCAGCAATTTTAAATATTGCAGGAAAAGAAGATGGCGATTTTGAGGAGTTGGCAAAACGTATTGCAGATTGTGATGGTATTGATGCTGTAGAAGTGAATATGTCTTGCCCTAATGTTTCAAAGTTAATGGATAATGGCACAAACCCTGCCTGGGTAGAAAAGATGGTGGCTTCAGTAAAGAAGCATTTATCTATCCCTGTTATGGCAAAGCTCACCCCAAATATTACAGATATTGTTTCTATAGCCGTAGCTGCTGAAAATGGTGGTGCAGATGCGGTTTCTTTAATTAATACACTTAAAGGTATGGCTTTTGATATAAATACTCAAAAACCAATACTGGCAAATAAAGTTGGTGGTCTTTCAGGGCCAGCAATTAGGCCGGTGGCTATTAGAATGGTTTATGAAGTTAGTCAAAAAGTTAAAGTTCCCGTTGTTGGTATGGGTGGCATTATGAATAAAAGAGACGTTTTGGAATTTTTTTGTGCAGGTGCAGATGTTGTGCAAATTGGAACTTTAAATTTTATTGATTTGGAAAGTTTAAATAATATTTTAGGATAGGGGTGTTATGAAAACAGCTTTAGTTTGTGGCGCAGGTGGTTTTATTGGGGGGCATTTAGTTAAAAAACTTAAAAAAGAGGGTTTTTGGGTAAGAGGTGTGGATTTAAAAAATCATGAATTTTCAAACTTACCTACAGATGATTTTGTTGTTGGTGATTTAAGAGAGCCTAGTGTTTGTCAAAAAGTTCTTGATAGATCTTTTGATGAGGTATATCAGTTAGCCGCAGATATGGGTGGTGCTGGGTATATTTTTACAGGAGAGCATGATGCGGCAGTGATGCATAACTCAGCCTTGGTGAACTTGAATATGGTTTATTATGCCAGTAAAGCAAAAGTTAAAAAAATCTTTTATTCTTCATCGGCTTGTATTTATCCAGAATATAATCAGCTTGATCCTGATAGCCCTAACTGTAGTGAGGGATCAGCTTATCCTGCAAACCCAGATAGTGAATATGGGTGGGAAAAACTATTTAGTGAAAGAATGTACCTTTCCTTTATGAGAAATGAAGGGTTAGAAGTAAGGATTGCAAGGTTCCATAATGTTTTTGGGCCTGAAGGCGCTTGGGATGGTGGCAGGGAAAAAGCTCCGGCAGCTCTTTGTAGAAAAGTAATTGTTGCAAACCCAGGGTCGGAAATTGAAATTTGGGGTGATGGTAAGCAGACAAGGTCTTTTTTATATGTTGATGAATGTTTGGATGGTATAAGAAGGTTAATGGATTCAGGATTTACTGGGCCTGTAAATATTGGTTCTGATGAGATGATATCTATTAATGATTTTGCAAAAATGATTATTAGTATTTCTGGAAAAGAGATAAAAGTGAAAAATATTCCAGGGCCTTTAGGTGTAAGAGGTCGGAACTCGGATAATGAGCTTATAGAAAAAAAGTTAGGTTGGCGACCTACTCAATTGCTAAGAACTGGCATTGAAAAAACATATTCTTGGATAGAAGAGCAGCATAAAAAAAATAGCTCGCTGTAAATCTTTGCTGGCATTTCACAACAGAATCCTCGTCCCTATTTACCAAATAGCTTTATTTGCAGCAATTGGCATGCGCCAACCAGAGCCGAAAGCTCTATCTGTAATTTTAAGCCCTGGGGCGGCTTGTTTTCTTTTGAACTCTGAAATATGAACTAGTTTCGCGATTTTATTTATAGTAGTAGTATCAAACCCCATTTTTATTAGTTCGTGTTTAGATTTATGACATTCAACAAGGTTGAAAAGGATTTCATCTAATATTTCGTATGGTGGAAGGCTATCTTGATCTTTTTGGTCTGGTTTTAGTTCTGCAGAAGGTGGTTTGGTAATGGTATTTATTGGAATAACTTCTTTGTCCCGAGTTTTATTTAGCCATTTTGATAAGCTAAATACCAATGTTTTAGGCACATCAGAAATTACGGCTAGCCCACCACACATATCACCGTAGATCGTGCAGTAGCCAACAGCTAGCTCGGATTTATTGCCAGTGGTTAATAGGATGCTTCTATATTTATTTGAAAAGGCCATTAATAAATTTCCACGTATACGGGCTTGGATGTTTTCTTCTGTGGTGTCAGCATCTTTTTTGGCAAAATAATTTTTTAGAGAATCGGTATAGGCCTTCATCATTGGTTCTATTGGGATGGTTTCTGTTTTTATGCCTAAGTTTTTTGCTAGGTCTAAAGCATCATCGATACTGCCTTGGCTTGAGTAGGGTGAGGGCATTAGTAGGCCAAGTATGTTTTCTTTGCCAATGGCTTCAACTGCTATAGCGGCTGTAAGTGCAGAATCTATGCCGCCAGAAAGGCCTATAACTGCTGCTTTGAAGCCACACTTTTGTATGTAGTCACGAGTTCCTAGTACGAGCGCATTCCAAACATTGGACTCTATTTGAGTAGGGGTGTCTGAAATTTTTTGGTTTTTATTTAGATCTAAAATAATAACGTCTTCTTCAAATGACTTGGCTTCTGCTATTAAGTTGCCTTTTTGATCGAAGGCACAGCTTTTACCATCAAAGATTAGGTCATCATTTCCGCCTACCTGATTAACGTAGATGATTGGTGTATTGTATTTGGTAGCTATTTTTTTAAGAATTGCAGTTCTTTTTTGCTGTTTTTTTGTGGTAAATGGTGATGCAGAGATGTTTATTAGTAGGTCAAGTTTGTTTTTGGTCATAGATTCTATAGGGTTTTGGTGGTAAGTTTCCGTGTTTTCTATTAAAGAAGAGTTCCAAATATCTTCACAGATACTAATACCAATGTTTTTTGATGATATTTTTAAAATTTCTGATTTTGTATTAAATTCAAAATATCTAGATTCATCAAAAATATCATAGTTTGGTAGAAGAGTTTTGGAAAAAATATTTTCAACTTTTCCGTTTTTTATTAGTACAGCAGAATTATAAAGAGATTTCCCAGCTTTTGATTTGTTTTCTGTGATGCTGCCCACTAGTATAGGCGGATATTTTTTAAGTTCTTTAGCTAGTTCTGAAATATAAGAGTTTGTTTCTTTTATATAGTTTGGGTTTAATAGTAGATCTTTTGGAGGGTATCCAATCAACATGAGTTCTGAAGTGATAATTAGATCAATTCCTGATTTTGGTAGTTTTTTAACTGCAGAAACTATCTTATCTTTGTTGTTTTTTATGTTCCCAACAGTGGGGTTTAGTTGTAATATTGCAATCTTCATAGAAGCTAAATATACCTTAATTTGAAAAATAAATGAAATTTTTTTCTAAAACACCCGATAATTATATAGACGAGTAAATAAGTTTGTTTTTTCTAAGGGGGAAAAAAATGAATAAAAATCTTACAAAACTTTCAATAATCTTACTGGCCATTATATTAATACTTAGTTTTTCACCCGCTATTAGTTTTGCTCAAATCTTAGGTAATAACGTTGCTGACGATAAAGTTGCGCATATGTTTTTAGCTGCTTGGGTCACTAAACTTTGTGGTGATATGAACTTGGATTGGTGGCAGTCCGGTCTTATTATTCTTGGTCTTAGCTTAGCAAAAGAATCTATGGATAAAAAATATACTGGTTCAGACATGGGTGATGTTGCTTTTAGTATGGCTGGTTGGGCTATTAGTTTTCCGGTTGATGCTGCGATTGCTGGGATTGGTAATGCTGTTAATAGTAATGTTTGTCAAAATGATAATATTAAAAAAGAACTTATTTCCAAAAATGTTAAAGATGATAACCTGGATAATATGAAAGTTGCGGATAAGTTTTGGTATGGTATTTAGTTAATATATTTAATTATTTATCCAATTTAATTTTGCCTTAAAGCCCTTGTCCCCCAGGGGCTTTTTTATTTTGGGATTGTCTAATTATTAAATAATAAAAAAAGACACTGCAAAGTGTTTTTTTTTGATATATAATATGGAACTTATGGTTAAGCGAAAAAAGAAAATATCTATCAAAAAACAGTTTTTCTTATGGCGTTTTTATAAAATGTTAAGAGATGGCGTTGGTTTGTTTATAACAGATAAGAGAAGAAGAAATTTTGCAGTAGGTTTAACGATTTTTCTTTTTATTCCAATATATATTATACAACAAGTTTATCTACCAGCAGGTAGAGATGCTAGGGACTATATCTTTCATGTTTCAAAAGGTTCAGGTACAAATGTTATTGCAAAATCTCTTTATAATCAGGGTTTAATAAAAAACCCATTCTATTTTAAGTTATATGTGAAAATATTTGGTTATGAAAAAGGTTTAAGAGCTGGCTCTTTTAAGCTTAAGCCATCTTATTCTTTGAAAAAAGTTGTTGGCTCTTTGGTAAGAGATAGTGGTGTTGCAGCGTTGATAAAAGTCACAATTCCAGAAGGTTATCAGATTACGGAAATTGCAGAGCTATTAGAAAGTAAAGGTGTTGTTTCTAAAAAAAGGTTATTGGATTATTTAAATAACAAAGCATATAAAAATTTTAAAAATAAATATCCATTTTTAAAATTTGCAGCTAATAATAATTTGGAGGGTTATATGTTTCCTGAAACGTATTACTTTTCCAGGGTGGATGGGGTAGAAAAGGTGGTAGATGCCTTTTTAAAGCAGTTTGAGAAAAAAATAATACCTATATGGCGGCAAGCAGTTGCAATAAAAGGTAGCCCAAAACAGAGGTTCCACTTTTATGAAATAATTACAATGGCATCTATAATAGAAAAAGAGGCAGCGGATAAAAAAGAGATGAAGTTGATTTCATCGGTGTTTTATAACAGGCTAAAAAAAAGAATGCCTTTGGGTGCAGATCCCACAATTGTATATGCGCTTGGAAAAGCCTGGAAAAAAATGGTGACATATAATGACTTGAAAGTTGCATCACCATATAATACATACAGGAATACAGGGTTTCCACCAACCCCCATTGCTTCTTTTGGGGTGGCTGCATTTAAGGCCGCTTTAGATCCAGCTAATACAGGGTATTATTTTTTTGTAGTGAATAAAGGTACAAATCAGCATGTGTTTACTAGTACTTATAAAGAGCACTTAAGGGTTCAGCTGAAATAAAGAAGCGGAGGATAAAAATAGTATGAAGAAAGCACTTATTACAGGAATTACAGGCCAGGATGGGTCTTATTTAACAGAGTTGTTGTTAGATAAGGGCTATGAGGTTCATGGAATTATTAGGAGATCGTCATCTTTTAATACAGGTCGAATAGATCATTTATATGAAGCTGCGAGTCATGGTGATGTGCCCTTGTTTTTACATTATGGGGATTTGGATGATAGTAGCTCATTGAATAGGGTTCTTGAAAAGAATAGGCCAGATGAAATTTATAATTTAGGTGCGCAAAGTCATGTAAAGGTGAGTTTTGATGTTCCAGAATACACATCTAATGTGGATGGTGTTGGAGCTTTAAGGTTGTTGGATGCCATTAGAGAGACGGGTATTAAAACCAAGTTTTACCAAGCGTCATCTTCAGAGCTATATGGAAAAGTACAGGAAGTTCCACAAACAGAAAAAACACCTTTTTATCCAAGAAGTCCTTATGCTGTGGCCAAGCTTTATGCTTATTGGATAACAGTTAACTATAGAGAAAGTTATGATTTATTTGCTTGTAATGGGATTCTTTTTAACCATGAATCACCAAGAAGAGGTCGTACTTTTGTTACAAGGAAAATTGTTGAAGGTTTAGTGAAGTATAAGTTGGGTTTAGCGGACACTTTATACCTGGGTAATATAGAAGCTAAAAGAGATTGGGGTTTCGCAGGTGATTATGTGAAAGCGATGTGGCTGATGCTGCAGCAGCAAGAGCCAGAGGACTTTGTTATATCTACAGGCAAAACTAGTTCGGTAAGAGATTTTCTGGAAATATGTTTAGAAAAAATTGGTATTAATGCTAAATCTAATGGCAAAGAAGGTGTTGATGAACAATATATAGAAGTAGGTACTGGGAAAGTTGTTGTAGGGATTGACCCAAAATATTTTCGTCCAGCAGAGGTTGATTTGCTAATTGGCGATTGCTCAAAAGCTAAAAAGATTTTGGGCTGGAAGCCAGAGGTTGATTTGGCTGGTTTAATTCAGATGATGATTGATTCGGAAATGGAAATTCATAAGGGCTAATACTAATGAAGATAAACTCAAAAATATATATAGCTGGTCATAATGGGATGGTGGGGTCTGCTATAAAACTAGCTTTGAATTTAGCAGGTTTTAATAATGTTATAGGTAAATCAAGTAAAGAACTAAACTTGTGTGATCAAAAAGCAGTTAGTTTGTTTTTTGAGGAAAATAAGCCAGAATATGTTTTTTTGGCAGCAGCAAAAGTTGGTGGTATTTACGCAAATGATACTGAGCCTGCAGATTTTATTTATCAAAACTTAATGATTCAAACTAATGTTATAGATGCAGCTTACAGGTTTGGGGTAAAGAAGCTTTTATTTTTAGGGAGCTCTTGTATTTATCCGAAATTGGCCAGGCAGCCAATAAAAGAGTCAGAGTTGCTTTCTGGGTATTTGGAGCCAACAAACGATGCTTATGCTATTGCAAAAATAGCAGGAATTAAGATGTGCCAGTCATATAATAAACAATATGGAACTAAATTTATATCTTTAATGCCAACAAATCTTTATGGGCCTAATGACAATTATGATCTAGGGACATCTCATGTTTTGCCAGCTTTGATTCGTAAGTTTCATGAAGCTAAGAAGAATAATAGTGAGTATGTAGAAATATGGGGTACTGGATCGCCTAAAAGAGAGTTTTTGTATGTTGATGACTTGGCAGCTGCTTGTTTATTTTTGATGGAAAATTATGATGGTTCAGAGATAGTTAATGTTGGGGTTGGGCAGGACCTGACAATTAAAGAGTTGGCTTTGCATATAAAAAAAATAGTGGGTTTTGATGGTGAGCTAAAGTTTGATAGATCAAAACCAGATGGAACGCCAAGGAAGCTTTTGGATGTGACAAAATTAAAAAAATTGGGGTGGGAGGCTAAAATAGATCTAGATACTGGGTTGAAGTTGGCTTATAAAGCTTTTTTAGCTTAGTTTATTTTTGTACCACAGAACAAATTCTTTTATTCCCTTTTCTATAGGATACTGTGGGTTGTAACCATATTTAGCTTTGGCTTTAGATATATCTGCAAAAGTTTTTTCAACATCGCCAGGTTGAGCTGGCATTAGTTTTAGTTTTGCTTTAATGCCTAATTCATTTTCGATAAGTTTAATTAGATTAATAGTGCTAATCGTTTTTGATTCACCTAGATTTAAAATATCATAAGTTAGATCTGATTTGTTAAATATATTTATAAGACCGCTAATTATGTCATCTATATAGGTGAAATCTCGCTGACACTTACCATTATTAAAAACAGGGAGTTCTTGGTTTTTTGATATAAGGCTAGTGAACTTGTGGATAGCCATTTCAGGTCTTTGTCGTGGCCCATAAACTGTAAAAAAGCGGACACAGGCAATAGGGATGTTGTATAAGTGGTGATAGTTATAGCATAAAAGTTCGCCAGCTTTTTTAGTGGCAGCATAAGGAGAGACAGGGAAATCTACATTATCATCTTCGGAGAATGGTGTTTTTTTGTTGTTTCCATATACAGAAGAAGATGACGCAAAAATAAATTTTTTGATAGAATGTTTTTTTGCCATTTCTAATAAATTTAGTGTGCCTTCGATATTTACTTGTGAATATAGAATTGGATCAGAAAGAGAGGGGCGGACTCCGGCACGGGCTGCTAAATGAAAAATAGTGGTTATTTTGTGATTTTCAAAAATAGTATTAAGGGCTTTTAAGTTTCGAATATTATCTTCGTAAAGAGTGTATTTATGGTTTTTTTTGTAGCTTTCAATGTTGCCCCATTTTATTTGAGGGTCGTAATAGTCATTAAAATTATCGAGACAGATAACTTCATGACCAGCGTTTAGTAGTTTTTCAGTTAGGTTAGAGCCAATAAATCCAGCGCCACCTGTGATTAGGATAGACATTACTTTATTATAATATATAAAAAGATATATGGATAAAAATATTTAGGAGGATATTTATGAAGCGTATAAGTTATGTGGAGCCGTCTAGTTTAGCTAAAGTTTTTGGCGGGGTCGTTGTTTGTGTTTATGGGATTTATGTGGTTCTTTTGGATATTCTTCTTGTTTGGGAAATGGTTAGGAGTGGGCAGTATAGTTTGGAATTTATTTATGTGTGGGGTAGTGTTTTAGTGTTTGGTGCTTTTTGTTATGTTTTTGGTTTGGTTGTGGGGTATGTTTACAATTTTATTAGTCGAAAACTAGGTGGAATTAATGTGGAAATAGAATAAAAAATGTGTAGTTGAAGCTAAGTTGAGTTATTGGGATATTTCCATATGATTTAGTGGTTTTTTTAGTATATTATTTAATATGTAGTTAGTTATTAGAGCGAAGTCGGGGGTTGTATATATAGTTCTTATTGGGGGAGGGAAGAAATTCTTGCGTGATCACTCATTTATAGGAATTAATCAGAAGAATAGAAAGGAAGAAGACTAGATGTGTAAGTATATTCAAAAGAGAGATGGACAAGTAGTGGATTTTGATAGAGAAAAAATTTCTCTGGCTATTAAAAAAGCGCTTATTGCGACAGAGTCAGATGAAAATATAGCTTCAGAACTAACTCAGCGAGTTGTGAAGATTGCTGAAATAACAAATAAAAAAAGAATTCCAACAGTAGAGGCGGTACAGGATTTGGTAGAGCATATTCTCTTAACAGAGGGTTATGCTTCAACAGCTAAGGCCTATATCCTTTATAGACAGAAACATGCTCAATTAAGAGATACAAAAGACTTGTTAGATCAGGCTGTAAATATGGTTGATAACTATATCGGTGAAGCTGATTGGAAAGTTAAAGAAAATAGTAATATGGGTTATTCCTTACAAGGGCTAAATAACTATATATCATCTCAGGTTACAGCAGCTTATTGGTTACATAAAATTTATGATGATCAGGTGCAGGCGGCACATGAAAAGGGCGAGCTTCATATACATGATTTAGGTCTTTTAAGTGTGTACTGCTGTGGTTGGGATCTTTCAGATCTAATTGAAAAGGGATTGGGTGGTGTTACTGGTAAGGTTGAGAGTGGGCCACCAAAACATTTTCAATCAGCTCTTGGGCAGATAGTTAATTTTTTCTATACACTTCAAGGTGAAGCTGCCGGGGCACAAGCTTTTGCAAGTTTTGATACGATATTAGCCCCATTTATTAAGTTTGATAATTTGAACTATAAAGAAGTAAAGCAAGCTATGCAGGAGTTTGTATTTAATTTGAATATTCCAACAAGAGTTGGGTTTCAGACACCATTTACAAATATAACAATGGATTTGCAGGCACCAAGTACATTAGCCGATATGCCAGTGATAATTGGTGGTAAGCTGCGAAAAGAAACGTATAAAGAATTCCAAAAAGAAATGGATATGATAAATAAGGCTTTTTGTGAAGTTATGATGGCTGGTGATTATAAGGGGCGTATTTTTACGTTTCCAATTCCAACATATAATATATCTAAAGATTTTGATTGGGATAATGAAAACTTGAGTGGTTTATGGGAAATGACATCTAAATATGGAATCCCTTACTTTTCTAATTTCATTAATTCAGACATGAGCCCAGAAGATGCTAGGTCTATGTGTTGCAGGTTGAGATTGGATAATAGAGAGTTAAGAAAAAGAGGCGGCGGTCTTTTCGCATCTAACCCTATGACAGGTAGTATTGGTGTTGTAACTATTAACTTACCAAGGCTTGGATATAATAATAAAGGCAATAAAGAACAGTATTTTAAAAACTTGGATCGTTTGGTGGGTTTGGCGAGAACTAGTTTGCTTACAAAAAGAAAGATGCTAGAGCGATTTTCAGATCAAGGTTTGTATCCATATTCTAAGATTTATTTAGAAAAAATAAAAAAATCTAGTAATCAGTATTGGTCTAACCATTTTAATACAATAGGTGTTATTGGTATGAATGAGGCATGTCTTAATATGCTTGGTGTGGATATTGCATCTGAAGAGGGTAAAACTCTTGCGATAGAAACCATGAATTTTGTAAGAGAAAAGTTGGTGGAATTTCAAGAAGAAGATGGAACTCTTTATAATCTTGAGGCTACTCCTGGTGAAGGTACGACATATCGTTTTGCTAGAATGGATAAAAGAGATTTGCCAGATATTATTCAATCTGGTGGCGAAGAGCCGTACTATACAAATTCAACTCATTTACCAGTAGGCTATACAGGTGATATTTTTGAGGCTTTAGAGCATCAGGATGATTTACAGACTCTTTATACTGGTGGGACGGTTTTACACGGATTTATAGGTGAAAAGATAGATTCTAACGAGGTATGTAAAAAGTTAGTTAAAAAAATAGCAGAAAATTTTCACTTACCGTATTTCACAATAACACCAACATTTAGTGTTTGTCCGGTGCATGGTTATATAAGTGGTTCTCACCATTCTTGTCCGCATACAGTTGTTGTAGAACAAGAAGCGATATCAGCAGTGAAAGTAGAAGAAAAAGTGGCGGCAAATGAGCCTGTTCAAAATAAAATAGCCGTAGGCTAGAGGAGTGTTCTAAATGACAAATAATAATAGTGAAGAAACTGTGCTTAAAGATGTAAGCTGGATGAATGAGGGGCTATTTTCAGCTGGTGATAAATCAGAGAAAAAAGAGAAAAAATGTGGTGCTAAGACAGAGGTGTATTCTAGGGTGGTTGGTTTTTATAGGCCAATAGAACAATGGAATGAAGGAAAAAAAGAAGAGTTTAAAGATAGAAAAACCTATGTTGTAGATTAATCATAGGCTAGTAAAACCACTTAAAGAGGCTGTTACAAAATACCATGAAAACGTTTATAAAAACTTTCATGGTATTTTTGTACTAAAACAAAAAAATATGCAGATAAAACATATTGAAAAGACGACGGTTATAGATTATCCAGACCATATAGCATCTATTGTGTTTGTTGGTGGGTGTAATTTTAGGTGTGATTATTGTTATAACAAGGATTTGGTTTTAAATCCTGATAGGATAGATAATATTTCTGTTGAGGATACCCTTGTTTTTTTAGAAAAGCGTAAAAAGTATATAGAGGGTGTGGTAGTTACGGGTGGAGAGCCAACACTTTATGAAGGCTGTAGAGATTTTTTTTATAAAATTAAAGAAATGGGACTTTTGGTTAAGTTAGATACAAATGGCTTGAGGCCGATCTTCTTAAAAGAACTCATTGATTTGAAATTGCTTGATTATATAGCCATGGATATTAAAGCGCCTTTAAAAAACTATGGTGAGGTTTCTGGTGTTGATATTGATATAGAAAAGATTAGAGAATCTATGGATATTATTAAGTTTTGTGGTGTGGATAGTGAGTTTAGAACAACGGTATGGCAGGGTTACTTTTTAAAATATTCTATTGATGGTATGTTGGATCTGATAAAGGATGCAAAAAATTATTATTTACATAATTTTTTTGCTGTTGGTGAAGATAGTAGCAAAAAATATTTACCAGCGACAAAGAGTGAGGTTGTGGATTTTACTAAGAAAGCAAAAGAGATTGTAGGAAAGTTTGGTTTTAGAGGCGATTGGCTTTGAAGTTTTTTTGAAAGAGTATAAATAAAGTGAAAAAAAATATTTTAGGTTTGAGTTTGGTGGAGTTAAAAAAGGGTTTTGTGCGACTTGGGCTAAAGCCTTTTGTTGCAGCGCAGGTATATAACTGGGTTTTTAAAAAAAACTGTACAGATATTAGTAGTATGGGGAATATTTCCAAAGATAATAAAGAAAAGATAAGGGATATGTTTAGTTTTAGTTGGTTTGATAGTGTGGAGACACTTGAAGATGAAGAGTCTTTGGCGACAAAGTATGTTTTTACGCTAAAAGATAAAAATAAAGTTGAGGCTGTTATTTTAAAAGAGCGTGGTTATGACACTATATGTATATCTTCTCAAGTAGGTTGTGCTTTAGGTTGTAAATTTTGTATGACAGGTACTTTGGGTTTGAAGCGAAATTTGGAAGTGGAAGAAATTGTGGGGCAGGTTTTATATGCTTGTCAGGAAGGTTTTAATATTTCTCATTTGGTTTTTATGGGTATGGGTGAGCCAATGGCGAATATAGATGCTGTATTAAAAGCGATGTCTATTATGCAAAGTGAGGATAGTTTTAATATCAGTTTTAGAAAAATGACTGTTTCGACAGCTGGTTTAATTAAGGGGTTACAGAAGTTTTTTAGTGCTAAGTTGCCAGTTAATTTAGCTCTTTCAGTTGGTAATACGGATCCTATAAAAAGAATATTATTGATGCCAGTAGAAAAAACTAATCCCTTGATAAGTGTTGTGAAATTGATTGCGGAAGCTAGAAAAGAATATAAAAGAATGATTACTTTGGAATATACTGTGATGGAGTCTAGGAATGATGATGAAGAGGCTATTTCTGAGCTTATCAATTTAGCTAAATATTTAGATGCTAAAGTAAATTTGATTAACTATAATATAGTTAAAGATTTGCCATATAGATCTGTTTCTCAGAATTTGTTGTTGAAAATAAGGAACACTATTGCTGATGCGGAAGTGCCTGTTACTATCCGCTATAAAAAGGGGCAAAGTATTTTGGCTGGTTGTGGACAATTAGGTGAGGAGGATTAAATTATGGATAGGGAAACTATAAGAGCAAAAGGCAGTGAGCTTGTTGTGGCTGTAAAAAATATTGTGGCCAAGGGTAATGTTAAAAGGGTTGTTGTAAAAGATAGTAATGATAAAGTGCTTTTGGATATCCCAGTAACATTTGCAGTGGTTGGTGCAATTTTAGCTCCGGTTTTAGCAGGGATAGCTTTTGCTGTGGGGATGGTTAAAGAGTGCTCTATAGAAATAGAAAGAAGAGAAAAATAGCTTTTCTTTTTAGGTTGTTTTTAATAGAATACTTGTTAATGGCTTAAAGCCAAAATAAACAGGAGGAAGAAGAAGTAATGAGAAAATATGTTGTATTAATGTTGTTAGTTTGTTTTGTTGTAGCGCAACCGTTGATGGCTGGTGCTAAATTTGATCTAGGTAATGACGCGAAGTTGAGCTTGGGTGGTTTGGTGCAAGTACAAAATGGTTGGAATAAATCTTATAATACAAAAAGTTCTTCAGTAAGAAGAGCAAGGGTTAAAATGGTATATGACTACAAGGATCTTTTAAGTGTAGTTACTCAGACAGAAGTTGGCGCATCATCTGGTGGAAGAAGCTTAAAACTAATTGATGCTTATGCAGTATTAAAGCTGAACAAAAATATCCATATTTATAATGGTATGCACTTAGCACCAGCAAATAGACAAAACATTACATCATCAGCTGTATTGATGGGTATTGATAGACCTGGTGTTGTTTATAAAAGCCAAAGTTGGGGTGGAACTGGTAAAGGGGTTTTTAACTCTGTATCAATTGGTTCTGGTGGTTTAATAAATGAAGTTGGTGTTAGAGATAATGGTGTTACTTTATTTGGTCAAGATAGTTTTAATGCAGAAACTCATATTAAATACTATTTAGGTGTTTATAATGGTAATAAGGGATATAGTGATAGTGGTGAAAGAATTACTGGTCGTGTTCAAGTTAACTTGAAAGATGCAGAAGCTGGTTATTATTGTAAATCTACTTATCTTGGAGAAAAAGATACAGTAGCTTTTGGTTTATCTTATGACTTACAGCCAAACGCAAAAGGTGTTGTTAATTCAACTACTTATATTGCTGATTATAAATATGTGTCTTTAGATGTGTTTGCTGAAAAACCACTAGCAAATGGAACTATTTCTATTGAAGGTGCATATAGCACTTTAGATTTAGGAGATACTTATAAAGTAGCTGAAGGTAAAGGGTATTACTTACAAGTTGGTTACTATATGCCAGAATTTAATGCGCAACCTTGGTTAGTTTATGAAAACTGGCAAGCTGATGCAGAAGCTGGTGACTATAGTGCTGTTAAACTTGGTGGAACTTACTTCTTAAATGGAAACAGCTTGAATATAAAAGCTGGTATTGAAAAGTTTATGCCATCTGCTAGCTCAGGATTAGCAGATACATACTCTGGAATGTGTGGAATTTACGCAGCTTTCTAAACTAGTTTAGAAAATATAAATTAAAAGAGCCGATCAAATTTGATCGGCTCTTTTTTTTGGTTTTAACTGGGTTTTTTATTTAGATTACTATTTTTTCAAAGTTGGCTATGTATTTGTATAGCTGGTTTATTTGGTATATAAATGCAAGTCTATTTTCTTTTACTTTAGGGTCTTTTGCCATGACTAAGATATTATCGAAGTAGTTTGACATTGGTTCTGATAGCTTTGTTAATGTTTTTAATGCTGTTTCATAGTCTTCTTTTTTAATTAGATTTAGAAGAGTTTCTTTTACTTGTATATATTTTTGGAAACAGATATTTTCAATGTTATTTCCTTCACTGCTAAAAAGATCTGGTGAAATACTATTATTAGATTCTGGTGCAAGTCTGTTGATTCTTACTGCTGTATCAATAAGTGATTTGAATTGTTCTGGATTTTCTTTTCTATAGTTATCAATAGTTTGTGCTAGTTTTTTTGCTTTATTTGGGTTGTGAAGTGCGTTTTCTAAAATTGAGTCGCAAGCATCATAGGTGATTCCACTGTCTGTAAGTAGCTGTTTGAATCTTTGGTAGGAAAATTCTAGTAGTTTTTCTTTGTTTTGTGCCTTGTCTGTTAGGTTGGGGTAGGCGGTGTCTATTAGGCTTAGAATAGAAAGTTGGAGGTCTTTAGCTATGATGATCTGGAAAATACCGTAAAGACTACGACGGAGCGCCCAGGGGTCTTGAGAGCCGGTGGGTATTAAATTATTATGGAAAGAGCAGACAATGGTGTCTATTTTGTCAGCCAGGCTAACAACTAGTCCTGTTGGTGTTTCTGGTAGCTTTCCGCCGGAATGAAGAGGGTAATAATGTTCTTCTATGCCTTTGGCCACAATGTTGTCTTCACCTTGGGTTTCTGCATAGATACGCCCCATTATTCCTTGAAGTATTGGTAGTTCAAAGACCATGTTTGTTACTAGGTCTGTTTTGCAAAGTTTTACTGTTCTTTGAATTTCAGTTTCGAATCTGTTGAGCTTGAGCTCTTTAGTTATATAGGTTGCCAGTTTTGAAATACGCTCTATTTTGTCATGGATTGTGCCCATTCCTTTTTGGAAAACAACTTTTTCAAGTTTGTTTAAATTAATTTCAAGTTTGTTTTTTTGGTCTTCTTCCCAAAAAAATCGGGTGTCTTCCAATCGGGCTTTGAGAACCTGTTCGTTGCCTGCTAAAATATTTTTTGTGTTTTTTATTGTGAGGTTTTCTGCAAAGATAATGAATTTATTTGTGATTTCATTTGTTTTCTTGTTTAGTATTGGTATGAATTTCTGGTTTTTTTGCATACATTGGGTAAGCACTTCTGGTGGAAGATTTAAATATAATTTTTGAAATTCTCCTATAAGAGGTTTTGGTTGCTCAGTTAAAAAAGTTATTTCTTCTATTAAATCTTCTAGATCTGTTTGAGTTGTGTTTTCTTTAACAAACTCTGATATTAAAGATTTTCTTTTGTTTTGATCTAATAGTACGTAATGACGGTTTAGTTCTAATTCAAGATCTTTGGCATTATCAAGCTGTATTTTTATGCCACTTGCAAATTTTGATGTATCAGTGTTTTTTGTTAAAAAGCGGTGTCCGTAAGTGAAGCGGTCTGTTTTAATAGAGAAAAGTTCAAAAGGAACGATGTCTTTGCCAAGGATGCTTACAAACCAGTGGACTGGTCGTATGAACGTTTGTTCGATATTGCCCCATTTCATGGCTATTGGCAAAGTTAGGCTAGAAATGATTTCGGGGATAATGATAGAAAATAGCTCAGAGGTATTAACTCCTTTTTTTTCAATTCTACCAAAGAGATATTGTTTGTTGTTTTCTTCTATGGTTTCGAGTTTTTCAGGTGTAATACCAAGTCTTTTTGCAAAGCCTATAGCTGGTGGTAGAAATTTGCCATTAGCATCAATTGCTATTGAGGCTGGTGGGCCTTTTTGTTCCTGGATAGTATCTTCTTGTTTTTCGGGTAGCCCCTGAATTATTAGGGCAAGGCGTCTATAGGTCCCTAACGTTTTGATTGTTGTGTAGGGGATGTTGTTGTCTTTAAGCTTTTTTATAGATTTATTTAGGAGATCATTAAGTAAGCTGCTCATGAAGCGAGCAGGAACTTCTTCTAAACCGATCTCTAATAAGTAGTCTTTATTTTTTTTCATAATTATTGGCAATGTTTTTCCATATATTTTTCTGCACATTTACGAGCAAGTTTTCTAATTCTTAGAATGTAGGCCATGCGCTCTGTGACAGATATAACGCCACGAGCATCTAGCAAGTTGAATATGTGTGAACACTTGAGGCAGTTATCGTATGCTGGAAAAGGGAGATTCTTTTCGATTACTTGGTTGGTTTCTCTTTCATAAATGTTGAATAGATTGAATAGATCGTCTGTATTAGATTCATTAAAATTGTAGTGACAAGCTTCAATTTCAGATTCTTTATAGAGGTCGCCATATGTTATTTCTTTGCCATTATAATTTTGCCAAACTATATCAAATATACTCTTTTTATCTTGAATAACACTTGCGATGCGTTCTATACCGTAGGTGATTTCGACAGAGATAGGGCTAAGATCGAACCCTCCACATTGCTGGAAATATGTAAACTGAGTGATTTCTGTTCCATTAAGCCATACTTCCCAGCCTACGCCCCATGCACCAAGCGTTGGCGATTCCCAGTTGTCTTCAACAAAACGAATGTCGTGGTCAAAACGTGATAGGCCAAGAGCTTCTAAGCTTTGTATATAAAGGTCTTGGACGTTGAGTGGCGATGGCTTGAGGACTACTTGAAACTGAAAGTAGTGTTGAAGTCGAAAAGGGTTTTCTGCGTACCTTCCGTCTGTTGGTCTGCGAGATGGTTCGACATAGGCGACATTCCAGGGCTCTTTTCCAAGAACGCGTAAAAATGTGTGAGGGCTCATGGTGCCAGCACCTTTTTCTGTGTCGAAAGGTTGCATTACAAGGCAGCCTTTTTCAGACCAAAAATGTTGTAACGTTAATATAATATCTTGAAATGTTTTCATAACTGGTAGTTTATTATAAATGAAATCTTTTTCTTATGCTATTAACTAATTCATAATATGAGTTTTTTATGATTTGGTAGCTTGAGGTGATATTAGCTATATTTTGACAGCTATATTTTGTGAGTGTCTGAGATTTAAAAACAAAAACATTTTTGATGTTATAAAAACGAGTTATAAGTTCTTTGGCATTTTTTGTGAAAAGTGTTTTAGGATTTGAATGAAATAGACAATGAATATTTTTATAGTATGCAAAGTTATAAATATCTGGAATAAAGGCAATGTTTTGAGGCGTTATTGGGAAGTTGATTATTATTTTTTTGGTTTGTTCTTGTAGGTAAGAGATGTTTTCTAATAATTGGGGGAGTTGGTTTTTGCCAGTAAGAAGCGTATATTCATTTTCTTCTAGAGTTGGAAGGTAGATAAAAAAGAGATTGACCTGATTAATGACTTTTTGGATGTTTTCTATTTTGAAGAGGCCGTTGGTCCAGCAGAAAACTTTGATGTTGTTTGCTTGGAGGAAGGTGACTATATAGGCGATATCTGGATGCATAAAAGGGTCGCCACCAATGATGTTGTAAATTTTCTTTTTAGGATAATAGTTAAAGAACAGGTCGTTTTTGATTAAATAAGTAAGTCTTTGAAGGTCGCTAGATTTTGATGTTGTGCAAGTTGTGCAGTGCAGGTTGCAATCTTTACAGATTTCTAAATAGAACTGAGAGAAAAGGTCAAAGTAATTGAACATATGGGTTTAGGTGCTATTCTCCAATTATTTTCACAAGAACTCTTTTATTTCTTTTGCCGTCAAATTCACCATAGAAAATTTGTTCCCAAGGACCAAAATCTAGTTGTCCATTAGTTATAGCGACTACAACTTCTCGACCCATGATTGTTCTTTTTAGATGTGCATCAGCATTATCTTCGTAGGTGTTGTGATGGTATTGGGAATAGGGTTTTTCAGGAGCAAGTTTTTCTAGCCAGGTTTCGTAGTCTTGATGAAGGCCAGCCTCGTCATCATTTATGAAGACACTGGAAGTTATATGCATTGCATTGCATTGCATAGAAGAAGGCCTTCTTTTATTTGGCTTTCGTTGAGGCAGTTTTGGATTTCAGGGGTTATGTTTGTTAAGGCTCTTCGTTGTTTTGCGTTGAACCAAAGCTCTTTGCGAAAAGATTTCATTTTTTTCTCCTACAAAGTTTTTTTATAGTATAGCAGTTATTTTGTGACAGCCCTCATCGTGTAATTATGGCGCTATGTTTTTATTGGAACGTAATAAATTATTATATATTTATATATAATTGACACGAGAGGAAAAGTATGTGAGTATTTTTTTCTATGTTATTTAAGCAAAAGGTCTGTTTTTATTCTGATAAGGTTGTGGTTGGAAAAGAGGTTGTGGATCTTTCTTTTTATCGCTTTTTGAATGATGAAGTGGCGGGTTTACAGGTATTTTCAAAAATTAAAACGAGGAAGGTTCGGGTCTTTTTTGAAAAAAGTCTTTGTCTTGAGAAAAAGACAGTGTATTGGTGGTTCTTTTGTAAAAGAAGTTATTCGATTAGTGGATGTGTTCTTGATCAGGTTAAGAGGATTTTTGATACAAAAGGTATAGAAGTTGTTGAGATTTTTTCTGGGGGTAAAAGAGTCGGTGAAGATCTTAGTAGATTACTTTTTATTAGGAAGATTTGTTGTTTGTTGATTTTGATACTATCTTTATTTTGGTATTTTTTGATGAATAGCGTATTAGAAAAGCAGCTTCAAGAAATTAAGGGTCAAGAGAGAGATTTATTTGCAGTAGAAGAGAAAGTTAAAGAGCAAACTGATGTTTATGAAAAAATAAGTGAAGATAATCTAGGGTATATAAAAATAATGGAAGCAATTAAGAATTGGCCATTAAAAATATATAGATTGGCTATCACAAGTAAGGGTTTATATGTAAAAGGTTATGTTCTTAATCAAGATATCAAAAGGATTGAAGAATATGCAGATAGCTTTTTATCTTTTTCAAAGAGTAGATTATTAAGGAGGTTGGTTTCAAAAGATGGGGGAGTTTGTGAGCTGTGGATGAAAAAAGTAGATTAAGGCTAATTTATTTACCTGTGTTCTTGGTTGTAATGATTTTAAAATTTGAAGTTATGCCAACTTTGGAGCAGAGTAAAAAAAATAAACTTCAGATTGATAGTAACCAGCTGAAGATAGCGCTTAATAAAAGTAAGAATCAAGAAGGATTTTACTCAAAATATGATTTTCAATATACAAAAAAAGAGCTGAATTCAAATAAATTACTAAGAAATAGTAGCCTTAAATTAGAGATAGATGACGCTAGGTTGGTTATAAGTTTTGGCAATAAAAAATTGGATATGATTATGGATGGGCTGTTGATAGTTTCTAAAAAAAGTAGGTTAGTTATTGAAAGATTGGAGTTGTTTAATCTAAAAGATGGTTATGAAGTTATTTTGGTGCTTGTAAGTAATGATGGGGGTGATGATCATATATAAATTTAAAAGTGTAGGTTATTGGTGTTTATGTTTATTGATTTTATTAATGTGTATGAATGTTTTTGGTATTACTGATAATCAAAAATCTTCAACAGAAAAAGGCACAAAAAATAATATTGGAGAGCCAGTTTTTAAATATGGGGATCTTCTTAGTAGTGAGTTTATGGATATGGAAAATTTGTATAAAGTTCAGGATCTCAAACAATATACGATTTACTTGAAGAATAGTGATCCAAACAAAATAAAAATAATGATTAATTCTTTGTTTCCAGAGCAAAGAATTGCAATTGATGAGAGGAGTCGATCGATAAGTTGCCTTACGGATGAAGAATCTTATAAAAAAATAAGAAAGGCTATAAGACGTGTAGATAGAATATTGAAACAGATTCAGATAACAGTGGAGATTGTTGAGGTTAATTATCAGAGTTTTGATGAGTATAGAAGTTTTTTTTCTGATCTGACAGCAGGGTTTAAAATTAATTATGACTTTAAAACAGGTGCGGTTCTGCCGGTTTCTGATTTAGAGGGCAAGCTTATTGGAATGATAAATAAAGGTGAGGCCAGAGTTTTGGCAAAGCCTGTTATATCAACAATAGATAATCATAAGGCGTTAATAAATATTGGAGATAAGGTGCCATATGTTACAACTGTTGCGTATGAACATTCACGAGCGAACCAGGTTCATCATTTGGATACAGGTATAGAGCTCAGTATTTTGCCTCAGATAGTTAATAGTAAGTTGGTTTTAGCAAATGTAGATGCAAATGTATCTACAATAAAAATGTGGAAGGAGTTTGGTGAGGCTAAATATCCTGTTCTTTCAAAAAGACAAACTCAAACTATGGTATATATTCCAGATGGTAAAACTTTGGTTATTGCTGGTTTGATGGATGAGCAAATAAAAGTTAATGAATCAAAACTACCTATAGTTGGTGATTTGCCGCTAATTGGTGGTTTATTTCGGTCTAAATCAAAAGAAAAAATAAACTCAGATATTCTATTTATGATCACACCCAAAATACAAAAGTAATAGAAAATAATTTTTGAAATATATTGATTGAAAACGAAAAAGCTCTCGAATAGGGGGGGGGAGATCTTCGAGAGCTTTTCCTTTTCTCTACCCGAAAGTAGAGATTTACATTATAAAATATGCTTTTCAAAAAAGCAAAACAAATTTTTTTCTAACAATTTTTAAAAAGACCTATTGTTTGTAATAAGTAAGGTTTTGTGATAAATTTTTTTTTTAAATTAAAGTGGAAAAACTGTAGTTAAGAAAGGTTTGTCTGTGTATAAAATTAATATAAAAAAACAGTTGTTTGTTAGTGGTGTTGTATTACTTATTTTTGTTATTACAAATAATGTTTTTGCTCAAGCTGTTCCAAGTAGTTTGCTAAATCAAATTACTGGTTCTCAAATGAGTATGATGAATTCTGCTATGAATAAACAGAATCTTGGTAGTTCAGATTACGTGAATAAAGGAGTTTCTGTTCAGAATAGGGCGGATAGTTCTGTTGAAAAAGAAACTATAAATAACACAGGTGATACAGAAGATAATCAAAATACCATGGGTATGTATGATGAACATAGGTTGTTTAGAGGTTTTGATTTTTCACGTATAGAAAAGCTTTTTTTGGAGTATGAGACTCAATATGCTGAAGATCCTTTCAAAAACATGCTAGGCTCAGGAAATCCCACACAGGATTTGAAGGTTGAGATAGAGTTGGCGGGAGATAATGGTGTGGAAAGTAGTGATAAGGTAGATCAAAAGCTAGTTTTAGATCTGAAAAAAGGTAATTTAGCTAGAAAAGAAAAAAAAATAAAAGAAGAGATTCTAGAAAATAAAAAGCAAAAATGGCAAGCTCTAAAAGAAAAGTACCAAAATACACCACGTCAATTTGGGTATGATGTGTTTAAGATGGGTTTTAATGAGGCGCCTCTTTCTATGGATGTTCCTGTAGGGTTAAATTATATTTTGGGTCCTGGAGATATGTTGGTGATTAGGCTGTGGGGGAAACTGGAAGAAACATTAGAGGTGACGGTAGATAGGGGCGGCAAAATTTATTTGCCAAAAGTTGGAAATGTTTCTTTGGCTGGTGCTAAGTTTGAAGATGCCACAAAAATTATAAAAAAAGCTTTAGAAAAGGAATATGTAAATTTTGATATCAGTGTCACAATTGGCCAGTTACGAACAATAAAGGTGTTTATTTTGGGTGATGTAGATAGGCCTGGTGCTTATGATGTTTCTTCGCTTTCAACAGTTTTTATGGCTTTATATCTTGCTGGTGGGCCAACAAAGCAGGGTTCGTTAAGGAATATTGTTCTTAAAAGAAAAGGTAAGGCAGTAAAAACAATAGATCTTTATGACTATGTGCTTTATGGAAATAGAAGGCAAGATGCTGGTTTAGAAGCTTTTGATACTATTTTTATACCGACAATTGGGGATGTGGCTAAGGTAGAGGGTATGGTGAAAAGACCAGCTATTTTTGAGGTTTCAGGAAAAGCTTCAATTTATGACAGCATAAAGTATGCAGGTGGTTTGTCGTCTTATGCATATGCAAAAAGAGTGCAGCTTACAAGGGTTCAGGAAGATGGTAGTTTAAAAATTAAAGATTTTTACTTTAAAGATAAAGCAGAGCTGAAAAGTATTATGAGATATAAATCCTTGAAAAACGGAGATGTGGTGAAGTTGTTTCCTGCTATGAAAGAAAAATATAATGTTGTTTATATTGATGGCAATGTGTTTAGGTCTGGTGACTATGAGTATGTTTCTGGTGTAACGCTTAATACAGTGATTGAGCGAAGTGGTTTGAAGAGTGGAAGCTATTTGAAAAGAGTAGATGTTTATCGGTATGTTTCTGATAATTTAAGAAAATTTATGTATGTAGACTTTACAACAGAAGAGGGTAGGAAGTTTAGATTAAAAGATAGAGATATGATAAAGGTGTATTCAGAAGTTGATGTAAGAGGTGCTCATTTTGTAAGTGTTGAAGGGGCGGTAAAAGATCCTGGTAAGTATAGACTAATGTGGAATATGAGAGTTCTGGATCTAACTTTTGTTGCAGGGCTTGATTCTTATGCAGAACTTGGTCAAGTCGAACTTTTTAGGAAGACGCCACAGGGTGATGAAAAAGTGATTTCGATTAATTTGGCTGCAGCTTTTCAAGATCCCAAATCCAAACATAATATCAAGCTTAAACACCAAGATAGACTTTTTTTAAGGCAAGACGCAAAATATATTGAAACTCCAGCGCTTGAAGTAAGAGGTCAAGTTAAGTACCCGGGTAAATATTTAATAAGAGAGGGTGAGAAGCTGAGCTCAATTTTTAAACGTGCAGGTGGTTTTACAGATAAGGCTTTTTTGAAAGGATGTGTTTTCAAAAGAGAGGCTGTAAAAGGCAGAGAGCGGCAAGGTCAGGTTAGAATATTAGAAGAAGAGAAAAAGAGGCTGATATTTGATCAATCTAGATTAGGGAATATGTCGGCTGAAACACAATTTTTATACAAAGAAGCAATGTCATTTTTGGAAGAAAAGATTAAATATAATTCAGGGCGTGTTGTGATAGATTTAAAACCTTTATCTGAATTTAAAGATGGTGTGGATGATGTAGTTGTTGCAAGTGGCGATGCTATTTATGTTCCAGAGATACCTTCTTCAGTGCAGGTAAATGGTGGGGTTCAGGAACAAACTTCAATTGTATATATACCTGGCAAGAATTGTCAATTTTATATTGATAGAGTAGGTGGCTATACACAGTTTGCAGATATGAGTAAATATTATGTTATTAAGGCTAATGGCTTGGTATTGCAAAATGCAAATTTGGTAGAGCGTGGCGATATTATATATGTGCCAGAGCAGATTAGGGTTCATATTGATTGGTTGGATATTGTTACAAAAGTTGCACAGACTGTAATGGCAACTATTACTACATATAAGTTGGTGACAAACTAATGGAACAACAGTTTATAGATGATGAGATAGATTTATTAGAATATATGAAAGTTGTTATTAAGTATAAAAAGTTTTTATTTGGGTTTGTATTTTTTTGTTTAATTAGCTGTTTTTTATTTAATACTTTTTCAGCTCCAAGATATCATGTGCGAAGTACGTTTTTTATTCCAGCAGAGTCTGGTTCTGCTGGTGGAGCTCTTATGGGTTATGCCAAGATGTTTGGTGTTGGCGGTGGTGGTGGAAACATCGGTGGTTATGTGAAGTCATTAGTTGAAAGTAAAAGAATGAAGTATCAGGTTGCGGATGATTTAGTAGAATTGGTGAAAAAAAGTAGCTATGGCAAAGACCTTAAGGGTGAAAAACCTATGAAAGAGACCCTGGGGGTATTAAACCTAGGGAAACGTTTTAAAATGTTGGAAGACAAAAATGGGGTGTTTAGTATTTCTTATATGTTTGAAGATCCAGATATTGCCATAAAAGTTATTGAGCAGTATTTAAGTAATATTGTTCTTTTTAATAAACAACTAGAGATTACTGCTCAAAAAAATGTAATTACTATTTTAGATGAACCAGAGTTTCCAGAGCATCCAAGTTGGCCGAAGAAGAATTTTAATTATGTTCTTACTTTAATGAGTTCTGGCTTTTTTGGGGTGTTGTTGATTTTTGTTTTTGATTATTTTAGAAAATTAAATAGGTAATAAAAGATAAGGAAGGCGAAATTTATGAAAGTAGCAGTATTTGGTGCAGGATATGTTGGATTAGTAACAGGTGCGTGTATTTCTGATTTTGGGAATACTGTTTTTTGTGTGGATAATATTCCAGAAAAAGTGGCGAAATTAAAAAAAGGTGAAATACCAATTTATGAGCCAGGTCTTGATGAGATTATAAAAAAGAATGTTGGGGCTGGCAGACTATTTTTTACAATAGAAGCAGAGATAGCAATTAAAGAAGCAGAAATTATTTTCATTGCTGTTGGTACGCCACCTAAAAAAGATGGATCTGCAGATATTTCTAGTGTTGAGGCTGTGGCAAAAATAGTTGGTGAAGTAATAAAAAAAGAAGATGGCAAAGATAAGACATTTAGAGTGATTATCAATAAAAGTACAGTGCCTGTTGGTATGGGGCAAAGAGTTCGGCAGATATTAGATGAAACTGGAGTTTCAAAAGAGGCTATTGGAATTGTTTCAAACCCAGAGTTTTTAAGAGAAGGGTCTGCGCTTGGTGATTTTTTTAGACCGGATAGAGTTGTTTTGGGCAGTGATAGCCAAAAGGCAATAGATTTAGTTAAAGAGCTTTATAGGCCACTCAACTTAATTGAAACTCCCTTTGTAGAAACGAATTTAGAGACTGCAGAGCTAATTAAATATGCATCTAATGCTTTTCTTGCAACTAAGATTTCTTTTATTAATGAAATAGCAAATATTTGCGATAGAGTTGGTGCAGATGTTCATATGGTTTCAATGGGTATGGGCAGAGATACTAGAATAGGTAAATATTTTTTACATCCAGGCCCTGGTTATGGTGGTTCATGTTTTCCCAAAGATACAAGTGCCTTGGTAAGTATAGCAAAGAATGCAGGTTATGATTTGCAAATAGTTAAAACAGTTGAGAAAGTTAACGCTATGCAGAAAAAAGTTATGGTAGAGAAAATAAAAGCAGTTTATGGCGACGATTTAACAGGGAAAACATTTGGGATGCTTGGTTTAGCTTTCAAACCAAATACAGATGATATGAGAGAAGCTCCGGCAATTACTATTATTGAAGAACTGTTGAAGCTTGGTGCAAAAATCAAGGCTTTTGACCCTGAGGCAATGGGCACAACCAAGGATATTATAGGTGACAAAATCGAGTATTCATCAGGCATATTTGAAACGTTAGAAAATGCAGATGCTTTGATTCTTGTGACAGAATGGAATGATTTTAGAAATTTAGATCTTAAGAGGGCTAAGGAGTGCTTGAAAGAGCCTGTTATTTTTGATGCGAGAAATGTATTTCAGCCGGATGAAGTTAAGGCGTTGGGATTTAAGTATATTGGTATGGGTCGTGGATAAGATTTTTTAAAAAAAAATAGAAAAATGAAAATACTATTTATTTTTGGGACAAGACCTGAAGCCATAAAAATGGCGCCTTTGATAAAAACTTTCCAAAAGAGTGAATGTGATGTGAAAGTATGTGTTACTGCACAGCATAGAGAAATGCTGGATCAAGTCTTGAATTTTTTTAACATTAAAGCAGATTATGATTTGAATTTAATGAAACCAAATCAGACTTTATTTGATATTACAACAGCAGCTTTAAAGGGCTTGAAAATAGTGCTGGATGATTGCGAGCCAGATTTGGTGTTTGTTCAAGGTGATACAACCACAGCTTTCATTGGTGCGTTAGCTTCGTTTTATAACAAAGTTAAGGTTGTTCATATTGAAGCTGGTTTAAGAAGTTTTAATAAATATTCACCATTCCCTGAAGAAATAAATAGAAGTTTAGTTGCGAGGTTGGCAGATTATCATTTTGCGCCTACAGAAAAAGCGAAAAATAATCTTTTGAAAGAAGGTGTTAAAGATAATGTTCATGTTGTTGGCAATACTGTGATAGATGCACTTTTTATGGGGCTGGATATTATTAAAAGTAGAAATGATGAATATGAAAATTTACTTATAGAAAAGGGTGTTGATTTTTCAAAACGAATAGTTTTAGTTACTGGGCATAGAAGAGAGAGTTTTGGTGAGCCTTTTGAAGATATTTGTTTGGCACTAAAAGAAATTTCGAGAATTTTTGATGATGTGCAGATTTTATATCCAGTGCATTTGAACCCTAATGTTAAGGAGTGTGTTTATAGAATTCTTGGTGATAATAAGCGAGTTTGTTTGATTGAGCCTGTTGATTATCCGACAATAATTTTTTTGATGAGTAAGTGTTATTTGATTTTAACGGATTCTGGGGGGATTCAAGAGGAGGCTCCTGCGCTTGGGAAGCCGGTGTTGGTTATGAGGGATGTTACTGAGAGGGTTGATGGGATTGAGGCGGGGACTGCAAAGTTGGTGGGGACTAATAAAGAAGTAATCGTTAATGAAGCTAAAGAGCTTTTAGTTGATAGTGATGTTTATGGTGATATGGCTCGTGCAAGTAATCCTTATGGGGATGGAAAAACATGCGAACGTATTGTAGCTGAGCTAAGGTGTTAGGTTGCAAATTATATATATTGTTGGTATAAAAAAGCATTGTATTTTTGGGTATAAATTCATATTTTAGATTGTTGGATATGAATTATAAATAATAAGGAATTTAAGATGTTAAAGTTTGCTATTGTTGGTTGTGGTAGGATTGCGAAGCGTCATTCAGAATTGTTGGGTTTGAATCAAATTTCTGGTGCAGAGTTAGTTGCTGTTTGTGATGTGGTAAAAAGTAAAGCTCAAAAAATAGCTGAACAGTTTAATATACCTGCATATCAAGATATGGATGAAATGATGCAGAAAGAAGACGTGGATGTTGTGAGTGTTTTATCTGAAAGTGGTTTACACGCAGAACATGTGGTTAATTTAGCTAAATATAAAAAAGATATTGTTGTTGAAAAACCGATGGCTTTAACGTTGGATGATGCAGATAAAATGATTGTGGCATGTGCTGAAAATGGTATTAGATTGTTTGTGGTTAAACAGAATCGGTTTAATGTTCCTGTTCTTAAGCTTCGAGAGGCTTTAGATTGTGGGCGTTTTGGAAAATTGGTTTTAGGTACTATTAGAGTTCGCTGGTGTAGAGATCAGGGTTATTATGATCAGGATAAGTGGAGAGGTACCTGGGCTTTAGATGGCGGGGTTTTAACAAATCAAGCTAGTCATCATATAGACTTGCTTAAGTGGATGATGGGTGATGTAGAAAGTGTTTTCGCAAAAAGCGCAACAGCTTTAGTTGATATTGAAACAGAAGATACAGCGGTCGTTACATTGAAATTTAAAAATGGTGCTATTGGTGTAGTTGAAGCCACTACAGCTGTTAGACCAAAAGATTTAGAGGGCTCTATTTCTGTTCTGGGTTCAATGGGCTCAGTGGAAATTGGTGGTTTTGCTGTTAATAAAATGAAGGTTTGGAATTTTGTTGATGAAAAACCAGAAGATGAAAATGTAATGACGAAGTTTTCTGTTAATCCACCAAATGTGTATGGATTTGGGCATCAAGCATATTATGAACATGTTGTTGATTGTATTAATAATAATAAACAACAGTTAGTGGATGGGTTTGAAGGTAAAAAGAGTTTAGAGCTGATTATGGCTATGTATGAATCTATTGAGACTGGTAAAGAGGTTTTTTTGAGATTTAAACCAGGATGTTGTAAATTAGGACTGAAGTGATCGCAAAAACAGCTATTATTTATCCAAATGTTGAGTTTGGTCAAAATGTGGTTATTGAAGATTATTGTATTATTGGAATGCCTTTTAAAAATTATAATAATGAAAAAACTATCATTGGTGATAATGCAATAATTAGAGCGCAAACAATTATTTATGCAGGTAATAAAATAGGTGAAAATTTTCAAACAGGGAATAAGGCAAATATTAGAGAGTTAAATAATATTGGTGATGATGTTAGTATTGGAACTCTTTCTGTAGTTGAGCACCATGTGGAAATTGAAAATAATGTGAGGGTGCATACTCAAGTTTTTGTGCCAGAATATTGTATTTTAAAGCAAGGTTGTTGGTTGGGTCCTAATGTTGTATTAACAAATGCCAAATATCCAAAATCTCCAAATGTTAAAAATGAACTTCAAGGGTGTATTGTACATGAAAAGGCTAAAATAGGTGCTAATTGTACGGTTTTGCCAGGTGTTGAAATAGGTGCTAATTCTTTGATTGGCGCTGGCAGTCTTTTAACAAAGAGTGTTTCGGAAAATGTTGTAGTAGCTGGGAATCCTGCGAAAAAGTTGCGTGATATTCATTATTAAAAAAATCAGAAAGAGTATGAAAATGATAAAATTCCTTGATTTAAAAAAGCAGTATCTTTCAATAAAGAGTGAAATAGATCAAGCATTGGCATTAGTAATTGAGCAAACAGCTTTTATTGGTGGTAAACATGTAAAACAATTTGAAGAAGAATTTTCACTTTATCAGCAGGCAGCATATTGCGTTGGAGTGGCAAATGGTACGGATGCTTTAGAGATTGCACTTGAAAGCTTGGAGTTGCCCAAAAATAGTGAAATCATTGTGCCTGCAAACTCTTTTATTGCTAGTAGTGAAGCAGTTACTAGAGCAGGTTTTAAGGTGGTTTTTTGTGATTGTGATGTAGATAATTATACAATTTCAATTGCTAGCTTGAAGTCTAAAATCACTCCAAATACTAAGGTTATTATGGCAGTTCATTTATATGGGCACCCTTGTGATATGGGTAGTGTTTTACAGATAGCAAAAGATAATGATCTGAAAGTTATTGAGGATTGTGCCCAAGCACATGGTGCGGAATATGATGGTGAGCGTGTAGGTGCAATTGGTGATATTGGCACTTTTAGCTTTTATCCTGGAAAGAACTTGGGTGCATATGGCGATGGAGGTGCCATTATTACTAACAATGGGGAATTAGCAAAAAAATGTAGAATGATTGCTAACCATGGAAGAATAGAAAAGTATAATCATGAATTTGAAGGCCGTAACTCTCGCTTGGATGCTTTGCAGGCAGCTATTTTGAGTGTGAAGCTTAGATATTTAGATGTTTGGACAGAGGCCCGGATAAAGGTTGCTGATTATTATTTAGAAGCTTTGAAAGACTGCCCTGGTGTTGTTTTGCCAAAAAGAGAGGCGTGGGCAAAGCAAGTTTATCACTTATTTGTGGTTAGGGTAAAAAGTCGCTTAGAATTACAAGAATATTTAAAAGCCAATGATATTCAGACGGGGATTCACTATCCGATAGCTTTACCCAAATTAGCTGCGTATGAATATTTGGGCCAGGCTACAGAACAGTTGGTGGCCAACCAAATGGATGAAGAGTTGCTGAGTTTACCGATCGGTGAACATTTAGAGCCGACTGATATCCAAGAAGTTGCTAGCAAAATTAAGAGTTTTACCAACTCAAAGTAAAACTTATTCTCTAAATATTATAGATATCGTGTTTATAGGACTTGAGGTTTTCTTTGTCTTTGAACCAATTAATAGTTTCTTGAAGACCTTCTTCAAAAGAATGTTTTAATTGCCAGTTTGTGAGCTCTTTAATTTTAGAATTGCTACCTAGTAAACGACGTACTTCACTTTTTCCAGGACGAAATCTCTGTTCTGATTGTTTGATTTTTGCTTTAGGGTTAATTAATTTAATGAGTGTTTGGGCGAGGTTTTCGATTGATATTTCATTGTTTGTAGCAATATTAACTTCTTCACCAATAGTTTTGTTTGAAGCAGCAATTTCTATAAAGCCGTTTACTGTATCTTTAACATAAACAAGGTCTCTGGTAGGTGTTAAGTCACCAAGCTCGATGTTTTCTGTGCCATTTAGTAACTGGGTAATGATAGTGGGGATGATGGCTCTTGCTGATTGACGAGGGCCATAGGTGTTAAATGGTCGAACAATTGTTACTGGGGTATCAAATGATCTATAAAAGGATTCTGTAATTCTATCAGCACCTATTTTTGTAGCACTATATGGTGATTGTCCCTGAAAAGGGTGCTTTTCGTCTATTGGTACATATTGAGCTGTTCCATAAACTTCAGAAGTAGATGTAACTAGGACTCTTTTAGTATTAAGTTGTCTTGCTGCTTGGAGTACATTAAGTGTGCCTTTGATGTTGGTATCAACATAACTGTCAGGAGAATGATAACTAAATGGAATAGCGATTAAGGCTGCTAAATGATAAACCAAATCAATGCCTGTCATTGCGGTTTTGACACCATTGGGATCTCTGATATCTCCTGCAAATATTTCAATTTTATCTAAGGTTGTTTTGGTTAGAGTATCAAGCCATCCCCAAGAATTAAAAGAATTGTAGAAAACAAAAGCTCTTACTTGATGATTGTTTTTTGCGAGTATTTCAACTAAATGACTGCCGATAAAACCATCTGCACCTGTAACTAGAATTTTGGACATAATTAACCTTTCCTACTTTATATATAAATAACTAAGAAGATATATTATAATTAGGACACTATAACCTAGTAAAGGAGTTTTATTTTAATGCAAGAGTTTATTCCACTTTCTGTACCAGTACTTAAAGGTAATGAGATGAAGTATGTTGGTGAATGTATTGAAACAGACTGGGTATCTTCTGTTGGTAAATATGTTGATCAATTTGAGCATGATCTTCGGGAGTTTGTAGGGGCAGAGCATGCTGTAGCTTGTGTTAATGGAACAGCTGCTTTGCAAATTGCTTTGAAAGTTGTTGGGGTAGAGCAAGGTGACGAAGTTATTGTGCCAACGGTTACTTTTATTTCTAGTGTTAATGTCATCAACTATTTAGGGGCAAAGCCTGTGTTTATGGATTGTGATGATTATTACAACATCGATATTCAAAAAGTTTTGGAATTTATAGATCAGGAAACAGTTTTTAAAGAAGGTTTTTCTTATAATAAAAAAACAGGAGCTAGAATTTCAGCAATAATGCCTGTGCATGTTTTTGGTAATGCTGTTTTGCTTACGGATTTAGCCAGAATATGTAAACAAAAAAATATAAAAATAGTAGAAGATGCTGCAGAGAGTTTGGGTACTTATTATGATAGCTTTCAAGGAAAGAAAACTTATACTGGAGTAGTGGGGGATATTGGTTGTTATTCTTTTAATGGGAATAAAATTATTACTACTGGTGGTGGTGGAATGCTAGTAACCAATGATGCTGTTTATGCTCAAAAAGCAAAGTATTTAACAACACAAGCTAAGGACGATGAGGTTCGTTATATCCATCATGAGGTTGGCTATAATTTTAGATTAACTAATATACAAGCAGCGATGGGTGTTGCTCAGTTAGAGATGTTGCCTGAGTATATAAAAATTAAAGAAAAGAATTATGCTTTCTATAAACAGCAAATAGATGCTATCACGGGTGTTAACATAGCGGGGGTTCCTACGTATGCTCAAAGTAACTATTGGATGTATGCACTTCAAGTTGATTCTAATAAATATTCAAAAAGTGCGGATGAATTGATTTCTATTTTTAAAGATTATTGTATTCAGGTGCGTCCTTTGTGGTATTTAAGTCATTTGCAGAAACCGTATGCTGGTTGCCAAGCATATAAGATTGAAAAGGCACTTAAGATGTTGCAGTGTACTTTGAATATTCCTTGTAGTGTTAATTTATCAGAGCAAGATATTGAAAGAGTAATTGTGGTATTAAGAAAATATAAATTATAAATAAGAGGTTATGATGAAAGAAAAAATAGTTTTAATTGGTGGTGGTGGGCATTGCAAAGCAGTTATTGAAACAATTGAGCAAGAGGCTAAATACCAAATAGCAGGTATTGTAGATGTGAAAGAAAAGATGGGGCAAAAAGTTTTGGGTTATTCAGTATTTGCCAGTGATGAGGATATCCCTGAGCTACGGAAAAAATACACTAATTTTATAGTAACTGTTGGCTATATTAATTCTCTCAAAATAAGATTGAGGGCTTATAAATTATTAAAAGAACAGCTAGCAGTTTTGCCAGTTATTATTGCGCCTAGCGCTTCGGTTTCTCGGCATGCAGATATTGGTGAGGGTTCTGTTGTTTTAGCTGGAGCGAGGGTCAATGCAGGTGCCAAAGTGGGCGCTAACTGTATTATAAATACAGGGGGAATTATTGAGCATGATAGTGTTGTCTGCGATCATTGCCACATTTCTACAGGAAGTATTGTTAATGGTGGATGTGTTGTGAAAGAAGGGGGCTTTTTGGGGAGTAATAGTGTGCTTGTAAATAATATTTCAATTAGTGAAAATACTCAGATTGGTGCGGGTTCTGTGGTTATTTCTTCTATTACAGAGGCAGGTGTTTATGTTGGTAATCCTGTGCGGAGGATTGGGTGAATAACGTTTTTATTATTGCTGAAGCAGGTGTAAATCATAATGGCGATCTTGATATTGCGAAGAAAATGGTTGATGCAGCAAAAAGCTTTGGGGCTGATGCTGTGAAGTTTCAGGCTTTTAATGCTGAAAAAATAGTATCACTAACTGCTTCTAAAGCTGGATATCAGAAGAAATTTACTGATAAAGATGAATCTCAATTGGAGATGTTGAAGAAATTGGAAATAGGTTTTGAAGAACATGTTGAACTTATGAAACACTGTGAAAAAAAAGGAATCAAGTTTTTGTCTTCTCCATTTGATTTGGAAAGTGTGGAGATGTTGCAGAAATTAGAAATGGATATCTATAAAATTCCTTCAGGTGAGATAACTAATTTACCTTATTTAAGAAAGATCGGAAAACTAAAAAAGCCAGTTATTTTATCTACAGGGATGGCTACTACTGAAGAAATTGAAGAGGCTTTAGGTGTGTTAATCAAGAATGGTACTAGTAGAAATCAGATAACTTTATTGCAATGCACGACGGCATATCCAGCCCCGATAAAAGATATTAATTTAAAGTTTATTCCAAAGTTGAGAGATGTTTTTAAGGTTGAAGTAGGGTTTTCAGATCATACAGAAGGTATTGAAGTCGCATTGGCAGCAGTGGCTTTAGGGGCAACTGTGATTGAAAAGCACTTTACTTTGAGTAGGGATATGGCGGGCCCTGATCATAAGGCTAGTTTAGAGCCTGATGAATTTGAGCGGTTAGTTGAAGGTGTAAGAAAAATAGAATTAGCGCTTGGTGTGGCAGAGAAAAAAATATCTGTTGTAGAAAATGCAAATAAATTGGCGGCAAGAAAAAGTATAGTAGCTGCGCGAAATATTTCTAAAGGAGATATATTTTCTGATGAAAACATTACCACTAAAAGACCTGGTGATGGATTATCACCAATGTTATGGGACCAGATTATTGGTTTAACAGCGCAGCAAGGATTTATAGCTGATGAAAAAATAAAATTGGATAATATGTAAGTGTTGTTTCGAAAGAAATATTAAAATTATGGCATTAAATATACTCTCATTAGGGGTATTAAAATATGATGTATATTGATATAGTTTTTATTCTTAAACAAAAATAGTGTTGAGATACGGTGTTGTTGAGTTTAACTATTGACTGTTTATAATATGGTGATTTTAAAAATATAGATATTAAATTGGGGTGTTTTTTTGTGAAAAATAAACGTATTTTAGCATTTACTTCAATAAGATCGGACTATGATTTGATGAGTCCTCTTTATAAGTTATTGCATAATGATCCAAATATGGAGTTTAAAATATTAGTTTCTGGTGCACATTTATCTGAAACATATGGATGTAGTGTGGATTTGATTAAGCAAGATGGCTTTGATATTTTATCGGAAATAGAAACTTTGATCGATTCAAACTCACGAAGATCACGCTTGAAAAGTGCTAGTTTATTGCTGCAAAATATGATTGATGTTGTTTCTCAATATAATCCAGATTTGATTTTATATGCAGGTGATAGAGAGGATGCCTTAATGTGTGCAACTCTTGGTGGTTATTTGGCTATACCGACTGTGCATTTTTATGGTGGTGACCATTCGCAAGATGGGTACATTGATAATACAGTCAGACATTCAATTTCTAAATTATCGACTTTTCATATTGTCTCTACTGAAGAGCACAAACAACGTTTGTTGAAAATGGGGGAATCTGTTTCTAGGATTGTTGTTACTGGTAGTGTCGCGTTAGATAACTTTATTCAAGAAGCAAAGGGTACTGTAAAAGAGATTATGGGTGTTTTTAAAATCTCGAAGGATATTAGAGATTATGCGATATTAATTTTCCACCCAATTCTTAATGATTATGCTCAATCAGAACAGATATTTACTAATATTCTGGATGTGTTATCGGAGCAGAAAATAAAAACTTTTGTTAGTTATCCCAATACTGATCCAGGAAATAAAAAAATTATTGAAGTAATCAATAAATATATAAAAAATGATAACTTTGTTTTCTATAAAAATTTAGAAAGAGCTGTTTTTATTAAGCTTTTTAAGAATGCCTCTTTTATTATTGGTAATTCATCTGCTGGTATTCTTGAGGCAGCATCAATTCCTATTCCTACTATTAATGTTGGGAAACGTCAGATAGGTAGGTATGCTGGAAAAAATGTTGTTTTCTCAGCTATAGATATTAAAGCTATTGAAAATAGTATTTTAAAGGCAACGAGTGTGGAGTTTTTGCAGAATATTATCGATATGAAAAATCCATATGGTAATGGTATGAGTGCGGCGAAAGCTTATGAAATTATAGTAAATACAGATTTTGGTGAGCTTTTATTAAAAACGGAGGATCCTTTGAATGGATAGAGTGTTAGTTGTAGATGTGTATCCTGATGATGAAACTTATGTTGTGGAGGAATTTTATTTGCGGTTTTTAAAGGGGATTTGGTAATCATGAATAAATTTTTAGTAGAAAAATTAAATATTGACTCTAATAAACCCTATATTATTGGAGAGACTGCATATAATCATGAGGGTGACATTGTTTATTTAAAGCAGATGATTACAGAAATTGCTGAGCTTAAACTTAATGCAGTTAAATTTCATCTTTTATTAAAGTTGGAAAGCTATATGCAGAAAAAGCACTCTTTATTAACTGTTTTGAAACAGTGGGTGTTTTCTGAAGTACAGTGGCGAGAAATTTTTGCTTTTTCAGAATCTAAAAAACTTGATGTAGTGGCTTTGTGTGATGATGTGGAGAGTATGGAATTTATTAATAAAGAATTTCCTGATTTATTTGCGATTGAGTTGCATGCTTCTTGTTTAAATGATCTTTTTCTCTTAAAAGAAGCCGCTAAGTTTAAGGGTTTAATTGTTGTTGGGGTTGGTGGTTCAACTTTGGATGAAATTGAATATGCGGTTAGATATTTAACTGCATATACTAATAAAATTCTTTTGATGTATGGTTTTCAAAGTTATCCGACAGATTATAAAGATATTAATTTAAATAAAATGCTTAAATTATGTGAGCTTTATAATTTGCCAGTTGGTTATGCTGATCATATGGGTTTTGATGATAATAATAATGAACAGGTAAGTGCTATGGGTGCTTTTATGGGTGTTAATGTTTTAGAGAAACATTATACATGTGATTTTGGAAAAAAGCGTATAGATTATCATTCTGCGGTTGGTAAAAAGCAGATGAGAAAAATCAAGAAATTAATGGAACTGGGTTTAACTGTTCGTGGCAGTGGTAATATCGAAATGTCTGAGCCAGAACTGAAATATGGCAACACAGGCCCAATGAAAAAAGCGATAGTAGCGAAAAGAGATCTAAAAGCAGGGACTAAGTTAACAGAGCAGGATTTGTGGTTTAAGAGAACCGAAGAAGAAACCCCGGTTAAGCAGTATCAATTTAAACAGTTTCTTGGTTTGGAGCTTGTTAATGATGTAGGGGAAGATGAGATTATTGATTTTTCTAAAGTAGAATATAAGTTTCAAAAATTGGATCAGAAGAGCTTTACAAACACATAATAAAATGAAAACAGGCTTTTTAATAACAGCAAGAATGAAGTCAACGCGTTTGTCTAAAAAACTGACTCTAGAGATAGAAGGTAGGCAAGTAATTCGTTGGATGATCGATAGATTAAAGCTTAATAAAGCAATTGATGAGATTGTTATTTGTACTTCTACAAACTCTCAGGATGATGCGCTTGCTGAGATTGCAGCTGAGGAAAATATCAAGGTTTTTAGGGGTTCTGAAGAAGATGTTATTGGACGTCTTTATGAGGCAGCCAAAGCTAATAATTTGGATTATGTGATTAATATTACGGCAGATTGTCCTTTAGTTTCTAATAGTTATATTTCTGAAATAATAAAAACTTATCAAGCAACAAATGCTGATTTAGTACGAACGCTAGATTTACCGCACGGTTTCTTTTCTTATGGTTTAAAAGTGGCGGCTATGAAGAAAGTTTGTGATATTAAGAGTAGTGAAAATACAGAAGTTTGGGGTAGGTACTTTGAAGAGACAGGAATGAAAGTTGTTGATGTAGAGATTCCTGATAGTTTAAAAAGAGAGCACTTTAGACTAACTTTAGATTATCCAGAGGATTTTGAGTTTTTTAAGGCGGTATATAAATATTTTGGTGCAGATACTTATAAAACTAATATGTTAGATATTATTGATTTTTTGGATCAGCATCCAGAGGTTGTAGCTAAAAATGAACATTGTGGTGTTAAATATCGGCAGCGTTGGGAAGCACAAAATAAGTTGGAGCTAAAATGAAGAAGATTTTAGTTATTGGTTGTGGTTCAATTGGGCAGCGGCATATTAGAGCTTTAGTTGCTAATGGTATTCAAAACATTGCTGCGTTAAGAACAGGCAAAGGTCAGATAAAAGAACTGGCAGATGATATTAAAGAGCACGTAAGTGTTTTTTTTTCAGAAGAAGAGGCTTTTGCTTGGGATCCAGAGTATTTGCTTATAAGTAATCCTACCAATCTACATATTAAATATCTGGCAGTTGCTATTGAAAAGGGGTTAAAGGTTTTTGTAGAAAAACCTGTTATTGATCATTATGGTGATCTTGATTCAGTGTCGCTTATAAAAAAAGATATTACAAGTTATCCGGGGTTAGTTGGTTATAACTTGCGGTTTAATGGGGTTTTTACGCATATAAAAGAGATATTACGAGTGGGTGAATACGGTGAGGTTATAACTGGCAATTTGATGGTTGGTCATTATTTGCCTTTTTATCCATATGAAGATTATCGTGAGAGTTATGCAGCACAGAAAAAGATGGGTGGCGGGGTGTTAAGAACCTTGAGCCATGAGTTAGATTTAGCGTTATTTTTTTGGGGAGGTGTGAAAAAGGTCTTTGCAAAAGTTGATCAATTGAGTGATCTGGAAATGGATGCAGATGATACTGTAGATATTGTTTTGGAGATGGATGATTGTAGAAGGGTGCTGATTCATCTTGATTTTTTAAATCCTGTGTCCTTAAGAAAAGGTTCTATATTATTTAAAAAAGGTTTATTAGAGTATGACTATTTTAAGGGAGAAATCCATTTTACGGATTATGAGCAAAAAACAAAGGAGCTTATCTATTCAACAGATGAGGCTTACGATGCTCAGTATAAAATGCAGATGAAGCACTTTTTAGAAGATAGGCATGATATTGGTTGTACTTTGTTTCAGGGAATAGAAGTTATGGAAATTATAGATGCTTGTGAAAAATCTAGCAAAGACGGGAGAGAAATATGTTTCGATTAGACGGAAAGGTTGTTGTTTTATTTGGTGGTAATGGTTACTTAGGTCATCAGTTTAGTAGAGTTATTTTAGAATATGGGGCAAAGCTTTATTGTTGTGATAGTAATGCTAGTCAAAATGATGAAATTGAAGCTCTAAAAAAGAAATATCCAGATAAGTTTGAGTTTGTTGGTATTGATGCAACTCAGAAAGAAGAAATAATAAAATTAAGAGATGTAATAACCAAAAATGATGGGCAAGTGGATGTTTTAATTAATTCGGTTTCTATGAAGGGCGATGACTTTTATTTACCTTTTGATGAAGTTTCATTAGAAGGTTGGAATACTGGGTTACTTGGAAATTTAACAATTCCATTTTTAACTGCGCAGGTTTTTATTCCAATGATGAAGGATCGCAAGCAGGGTTCTATCATTAATATTTCCTCACATTATGGCTTGGTTGGAAATGATCAAAGAATTTATAAAGGTTCAAATTTACATGAATTATATGTGAAAGATTCCCCAGAAATTAAGCAGATCTATTCGCATGGTGTTTATAATGCAGCAAAAGGTGGTTTAAACAATTTTACGCGTTATTTAGCGGCATACTATGGAGGCGATAATATTAGAGTAAATACTCTGTCTCCTGGTGGGGTAAAGTATCCTAATGAAAATGATACTTTTGTTAATAATTATTCTAATAAAGTGCCCTTGGGTAGAAAAGCGAATCCTGATGAGATGGATGGGGCATTAATTTATTTATGTTCTGATTCCTCCTCTTATGTTACTGGCCATAATCTAGTTGTAGATGGAGGTTATACTGCATGGTAGATAACAATATTTTTATTAAAGTTAAAACGACTATTAAACACGCTTTGAAGCTCATGGATAAAATGGGCGCAAAGACGTTGTTTGTTGTAGATAAAGATAATTATTTGTTGGGTGTTGTTTCTGGTGGTGATATCCGGCGTTCTTTACTTAAAGGCCATAACCTGGATGGTGGCGTGGAAGCTATTATGAATAAAGAGCCACTTACTGTAGATGCAACTATTTCTACGGAAGTAGTAAAAAAGTTGATGATAGATAATAAGTTTGAAGCTATTCCGGTAGTAGATAGTAAAAACCAAATCAAAGAAATATTGTTATGGCATAAAGTGTTTAATGAAAAAAGAGTAGTAGTTGCCAAGGAAATAGATATTCCCGTAGTGATTATGGCTGGAGGAAAAGGGACGAGGCTAGACCCTTTTACTAGGATTTTACCAAAGCCATTAATCCCGATTGGAGATAAGGCAATTATTGAAATTATTATGGATGAATATTTGAAGTTTGGGATGAAAGAGTTTTATATTTCGGTGAATTTCAAGTCTAAAATGATTAAGGCTTTTTTTGAGGAACGGGATAATGATTATAAATTGCATTATATATATGAAGAAAAGCCTTTGGGTACGGCTGGTTCATTAAAGTTATTAAAAGATAAAATTAATAGGCCATTTTTTGTATCTAATTGTGACATCATTATTGATGATGATTATTCGCAGATATATGATTTTCATGTCAAAGAAAAGAATGCGCTTACTTTAGTTGCCTCAATTCAGCACCATGTTATTCCTTATGGTGTTTGTGAAATTGAAGAAGGGCATAAACTTAAGGGTATTATTGAGAAGCCGGAATATGATCTTTGGGTTAATACAGGGATGTATTTGTTGAATCCTGAAATGATTGATGAGATACCAGATGATGAGTTTTTTCATATTACGGATTTGATTTCAAAAGCAATGAAGAAGGGTTATAAAGTTGGTGTTTATCCAGTCTCAGAAAAATCTTGGATTGATATTGGGCATTGGTCTGAATACAAAAGTGCCGTTGAGAAGCTAACAGTTTAATCTTGTTAGTTGAAGGATTGGGCGTGTAGTGAAGAATAGTAAACGTAGAGTAGTAATTTTAGGTGACTCTTTAGGCATGCCAAGGCCTGATGAAGAAATCGCAATTCAATATGAAGAAACATATCCCTATTTGCTGAGGAGTTTTTTAAAAGAGTGGGAAGTTATTTCTGTATGTAAACGAGGTAATAATGTTGAAAATCAGGTGCACCCGCAGTATTTATTTGATGATATTGAGGTATATAATCCTAAATATGTAGTTATTTATTTGGGGGTTGTAGATTGTGCTCCAAGGCTTTTTTCTCAGCGACAGCAAAAATTATTGAGGCAATTACCAGGTGCTATGGGTAAACGGATTATCAGTTTTTTTTCTAATCATAGATCCTTTTTTACAAGATTATGTAAGAAAGTTTATGTAACAAAAGTTGATTATCAGAAGTATATGGAAAAGCTGATTAACTTTGTTTTAGCTAAAGACGCTATACCTATTATTATTAATATTGTAGATACCAATGAAGAGAATAAAGCGCGTTCGTACAATTTTACTGATAATATTTTGGAATACAACAAAATACTGCTGGCATTAACCCAGAAATATAAACTGCAATTAATTGATATTTATAACTTAGGATTAGATTTTGTTTTACCTGACGGGATTCATTTAAATGTAAAAGGCAATGAAGAAGTTGCTAGGAGAATAGCAGCGATTATTTCTGGTAAAAAGCAATCTTTGGCCTGAGCAAAACTATATGAGCAAATTAATAAAGAATACGACGATATATACGATTGGTAGAGTATTACCACAAGCAGCTAATTTCTTACTATTACCACTTTATACAAGGTTTTTGACACCCGCAGATTATGGCATTGTAAATTCGATGCATTTACTGGCAACTATTTTGTTGTTACTTTTTTCTCTTTATGTTGATCGTGCAGTTTATCGACTTTATTATGATTATAAAACGACAGAGGAAAAAAGAGATTACTTAGGGACAACTCTTATTTTTATTGTATGTTTATCAGTATTTGTTTTGTTTTTTCTGTTTTTAGTAAAAGATTATATAGGCTTGATCTATAAGACAATAGATTTTTATCCTTATTATTATTATATGATTATAGGCGCTTTTTTTCGGGTTTTTTCTTTAGTTCCTAAGGTTTATTTTCAAGTAAAGGAAAAAGCGAGTGTGTTTATTAGTTTGTCATTATTGGAGTTTGTGCTTACAACAAGCTTGATTTTGCTTTATGTTGTTGGGTTTGGGGCAGGTGCTGTTGGGATGTTGAAAGCTTCTGCTTTTTCAGCATTATTAGTAACGCCGATATATTTTGTGATTTCCTTGAAAATGATTAACTTTAAACTTGATTTTGGTATTTTAAAATCAATTTTGCACTATAGTTTGCCTTTGGTGCCAACAGCTGTTGCTGCTTGGATCTTAAATCTATCAGATAGAATTTTTATTGAAAGATACTTTTCTATGTCTGATGTGGGTATTTATTCGTTGGGCTATAAGGTTGCTGGTATTGTTTTGATTTTTACTGCAGCTTTTAATCAGGCTTATAACCCTGTGTTTTTTAAATTAGCTAATTCTGAAGATCAAGATGAGGCAAAGAAAAAGCTATATAGATATAACAATATTTTTATCAGTATTACATTACTGATTTTTTTTGTGATTACTATTTTTTCAAAAGAGGTGATAGTTGTGCTTTTGGATCCAAAATATCGGGAATCTTATAAGATTGTTCCGATTATTGCTTTTGCATATTTAATTTCGCAGGTGTCAGGATTACTAAATTTATTTATGGGACAGGAAAAAAAGAATATACAGCTAATGTATATGATAATTTTTAGTGCATTTTTAAATATTGGACTAAACTTTCTTCTGATTCCTATTTTTGGGGTATATGGAGCTGGTTATGCAACAGTATTATCTTTTATGGTGATGTTTATTGTGCAGTATTGGTATTCTAAACGTTGTTATTTCATTGAGTTTAATTGGAAGCGACTGGTGCCGTTAGGGGCGTTATTAGGTGGTTTAGTGGTGCTTTTTCAGTATATTCTTGAGTATGATTTACTGGTAATGTTTGTTCTTAAAGTAGCTGTGTTAGGGATTATTGCAGCTGTCTTTATGAAAAAACATTACTGGTATATTAAAAGCATATTGTTGAGGAAATAAATTACTTATGGATGCTGATAAAAACATTCTGATATTTGCAGCAAATTATCTTGAAATACCATATGTGTTATTTTTTGTGGATAAAGCTGATTTTAAGAATAAGGTGAGTATTTGTGTAACTAAAAATGATTTATATCAGTTTTATAAGACTATTAATAATAGTTTTTGGCAGAATAAAGTGGATCTAATCCACTATGAAATATTGTGTGCAGATCAACAGCTAGTGCGAAATAAAATACTTAATTATTTGAGTTATTTATATCTGACTAAGCGTTTATTAGGCAAAATATTTAGAGAGCATTTTAATGATATTAAGGGCTATAAAATATATTTCTTTTGTAGGGGCGCGGTACCTTCTTTTATGTATTTATTAAATAAATTGAAATATAAAAATGAATTGATTTTTATGGAGCACTTAAATGATAAGGGGGAATCTGTTATCCCTTATTATAAGAATAGTTTTTCAATTAAAAAAATAGTTTTATATTTATTAGATAAAATAGTTTATGGCTTAAATGTGCAACTATCTACTAATGGGGTTTGGGTTTTTTCTTTTCTTTCCGATAGCTTCCTTAAGAAGTTTGTGTTTCAAGAGTTAGGGGCTGAGAATTATCAGCAAGAAATAGTGGCTTGTAAGCAAAAGTATATTGAACAGTTTGTAGATATAGTTAGTAGTGAAATGGTTTTTTTTGAACAGGATCTTAGCTATTATTTAGAGCTTACTAAACAAGATGAGTTTTATAATAACATAACTAAAAGTTTTCAAAATGTTTTTGGTGATAACTTTGCTATTAAACTACATCCTGGTCAGAAAAAGACGTTGTTGCCTAATACTAGAAATAAGCAGATTTTGCCAACATATCTTCCTGGAGAATATTTAATTAATCCAAATATTAGGTATTTAATATCCTTTTTTTCGGCTGTAATTATGCAAAAAGATTCTACCCAAATGGCAGAGGGGGTTACTAGGATTATGTTATTAGATTTAATTCCGTTTGAGAATGCAGATGTAAAGCAGAAAATTAAACAAAATATTACAAAAATGATTGAGGGAAGAATTCTTTTTCCCAAATCTTGGGAGGAATTAGAAAAAGAATTAGAAAAATAAATTTGGATAGTGATTGTTTTTATATTATAGAAGATATAATTACTATCACTACTGTCCGGTAAAAATAAAATAGTTCAAAGCTAAAACAGGCACAAAAAAACACGTCATAGACGTGTTTTATAGTTTTGAAGTAGGCTATCCCTTTTGACTCTACTAAAAACCCAA
>Ga0233447_1000120_pt1 | contig 100876 bp, 131 predicted proteins | sample SI_124_October20_3_FD_183014 | JGI IMG/M metagenome (GOLD analysis project Ga0233447, IMG submission 183014) | Seawater microbial communities from Saanich Inlet, British Columbia, Canada - SI_124_October2016_135_MG | ecosystem: Environmental > Aquatic > Marine > Inlet | place: Canada: British...
GCAACAACTAAAGCAAAAGCAACAACTAAAGCAAAAGCAACAACTAAAGCAAAAGCAACAACTAAAGCAAAAGCAACAACTAAAGCAAAAGCAACAACTAAAGCAAAAGCAACAACTAAAGCAAAAGCAACAACTAAAGCAAAAGTAACCAAAAAAAGTACAAAAAATTAGATTAATTTTACCTTAATTTTGAAAACAATATTTATTCATCTAATATTTAGAATATTGTATATTGGAACCTCAAACTCTATCTTCTTCAATTGTTCAAAATTTTATACCTGCAAGAAAATCTACTTCTAGAAAAGGAGATAATGGAATTGTACTTGTTATTGGTGGAAGTTATATTTACCATGGTGCTCCTGTGTTATCTTCACTTGCTGCACTTCGATGTGGGACTGATTTAGTTTATACTTCTGTTCCAAAAATTAACGTGACTCCTACTCGTGCCATTTCTCCAAATCTAATAGTCATTCCTTTAGTTGATCAAAAATTAACTCTTGGTGCTGTAAAGAAACTTGTTGGTGCATTACCTCGTAATTTACATTCTGCAACAATTGGGATGGGTCTTGCAATACAAGAAAAAAATTCATTGTTGTATCTTGTAAAGTCTCTTTTAGATAGAGATGTGAGGTTATCTCTAGATGCAAGTGCGTTGATTCCAGAAGTCTTACCCCTTTTAGCTAACAAAAATGTTGTAGTTACTCCTCATGCTGGCGAATTCAAAAGATTGTTTGGTGATATTCCTTCTGACTCTCAAAATGAACGAATAAAACTAGTTGAACAACATGCATTGAATCATGGCATTACAATTTTGTTAAAAGGTCCAACTGACATTATATCTAATGGTGAACTAACTTATCTTTGTGAAAAAAATACTCCTGCAATGACTGTTGGTGGTACTGGTGATGTATTATCTGGATTAGTTGCTGGATTGTTATCAAAGAATAGAAATGGTTTGGAATCTGCTTCTGCAGCTAGTTTCATTTGTGGTTTAGCTGGACAAAAAGTTCAAGATAAATTGGGACTCCACATCACTTCTATGGATCTTATTGATGTTATTCCTGATGTGATGAAACCTTTTGATAACATTATTTGATTAGAATGAATGTTTTAAAACATGTAGATACTCACATGGATGATCTTATTTCTGATCTTCAAAAATTAATTCAACAACCTAGTGTCTCTGCAAAAAATGAGGGTATTGAAGAATGTGCAAAATTAGTTCAAAAATTATTAAACACATCTGGTATTAAATCTGAAATTCTAAGATTGAAAAAAGGTGTTGCCCCTATAGTGTTTGGTGAGGTTAAATCTAAACAAAATCCTAACAAAACTTTGATGTTCTATAACCATTATGATGTTCAACCTGTCGAACCATTTGATTTGTGGGATGATCCTCCATTTAGTGGAGTAAGAAAAGGCAATAAAATTTTTGGTAGGGGTGCAACTGATGATAAGGGTGAATTAATTACTCGAATCAAAGCTGTTGAGGCTTGCTTGAAAACTACTGGTGATGTACCTTGTAACATAAAATTTGTCATAGAAGGTGAAGAAGAAACCGGTAGTGCTCATATTGAAGAATATTTAAAAAAATACAAAAAGAAATTTTCTAATGATGGTGTGATCTGGGAATTTGGATATGTGGATGCAAAAAATAGACCGATAATTGGTCTAGGGATGAAAGGACTTTTGTTTGTTGAATTATCTGTAAAAGAATCTATTCGAGATGCTCATTCTAGTTTAGCTGTATTAATTAAAAATCCTGCATGGCGACTTGTTGAAGCTGTAAAAACTTTAAGAGATTCTGATGGAAATATTCTCATAAAAGATTGGTATGATGAAGTAATCCCATTTTCTAAAACAGATTTGGAATTAATTATGAAAGAACCTTTTGATCAAAATGTATTCAAAAAAGAATTTGGCATTAAATCTTTTGTAGGTAACAAAAAAAATCTTGATGCAAAAAAAGCTCTAGTTGGTGATGCCACATGTAATATTGCAGGATTTATTTCAGGTTACACTGGGGATGGCGCAAAAACTGTTCTTCCTGGAGATGCATTAGTAAAAATCGATTTTAGATTAATTCCTAAAATGGAACCAAAAAAACAAATTCTTCGTTTGAAAAAACATTTAAAATTATGTGGATTTGGTGATGTAAAAATTAAAATTTTTCATGGCGAGGCTGCAGCTAGAACTGATTCTTCTCACCCATTTGTATCTCAAGTAAAGGATGCATCTGATAAAATATTTGGTACATCTATCTTGAATGTTTCCAATGCTGGAACTGGCCCTATGTATCCATTTGTTGATATTTTAAAATCCCCTTGTATTTCTATAGGTAGCACATACATGTTTTCAAGAATTCATTCTCCAAATGAATTTGCCCGAGTTGATTTGTTAAAGAAAACTACAAAGTGTATGTGTTTGATTATGCAAAATTTTGGAAAAAATTAGTGAAGATATCTGGGAATTTTTTTAATTATTTGTACCAATGCTATTCTTCCTGGACCTATTATCATAACAACTAAAGATACTGCTAACAAAATTAAGTCAAATTCTATTCCTTTATCTCCTGTCATGCTTTGGGCTCCTTTAACTATGAAAATTGCTCCTAACATGATAATTGTAATTATAACTGCTGACAATCTACTAAATATTCCTAAAATTAAGAAAATCCCTGGAATTAGTTCTGCTAATGCAATTGGAATTTGCATTTCTATTGGAATTCCGATACTTGTTAGAAAATTACTAAACCCTGGATTGAATTTTACAATTCCATGAACAATGAAAATAATACCTAATGTTGATCTTAAACCCAAAAAAACAATATCGTTTAGGATCCTTTCTTTAATTTCACTGGTAGGCAATAATGCCTTTTTTCTTTCTATACATAAAAAAGAATTGCTTTATTCAATATGTGCTAATTTGATATTCTTTCATAATTTTACTGATCTATTATTTTTCCATTTTAGTCACAAATTTCACCTGTAATGTAGAAAGCCCTTTATTATGTGACAAAAATATTTGAAATATGTCTATGTATATGCCAGGAGCAACTGCTGTTGGAATTACTTTTGATGGTGGTGTAGTTTTTGCTAGTGAAAAAAGAATCGCTTTTGGAAATTTTCTTGTAAGTAAATCTACAAAGAAAACTTTCTCAATTACTGATAAAGTTGGTGCAACTTGTGCTGGACTTGTCGCTGATATGCAAATTTTAACTTTACAAATTTCTGCTCTTGCAAAAATCCGAAAAATGGATATCAAAAGAGATGTTCCTCCTAACACTGTGGCTAAAATGATGTCAAATATGATGTATGAGCGAAGATACTTTCCATTACTTACACAAGTAATTGTTGGTGGCGTTGTTGATAAACCAGTAATGTATACCCTTGATCCTTTGGGTTCAGTACTTCCTGATGAATATGCTGCAGTTGGTACTGGTGCTGAAATGGCATTGGGTGTTTTAGATCCTCAGTTCAAACCAAATATGAGTAAGGATGAAGCTGTTACTTTAGCAAAACATGCAATTCGTTCAGCAGCTTTAAGAGACTCTGCAAGTGGTGATGGTTTGGATGTGCTTATAATCACTAAAGATGGCACTGAAGAATTTACTGAAAATATTAAATAATTTTTAAAAACCTATAATCATTCTATTAAATTTAATAGTTAATCGTAGATTGTTTTACCAGTTTCCCAAAATCTATCTGAAATGTAATGCATATTTTGTATAATTTCCCCTTTTTCCATACTTTCCAGTTCTACACTTGATACCATTGCTCTTCCAATCGCTAAAAATTTGTGATGTGTCTCTTCAACAATACATACCAGTTTCCCTTTTTCAAACTCTGTAAATTTTTTTATTCCTGGTCTCATCAAGTTTGCACCTTTACACATGAATTTCACGGCACCCATGTCTACTTCTACGCTGGGAAATTTTTTTAAAATTTCTGTTTCTGATAAAAATGGTAAATAATCTTCATTTATTTTTAATATTTTTATTCCCTCTCCTGTAATAATTTGAGCATCATCCAAAATTTGATGCACTTTGACATTTTTCATCTTTGGAAATTCCATTTCCCATTCTTCTGAAATTTTTTTTAATAAAGAAGTTGTTTCACTCTTTGAAATTAAATTTGACTTCAATTTTTTGCAATCTCTTGTCTAATATCTAATAGATCTCTTAAGATAGAACTTGCAGTTTCTGTTCCTCCTGCACCTTTACCGATTATAGTTTGAGTTCCTGAATGTTCTGATGTAAATGCAATTGCATTTAATGTTCCATTCACTCCTAGTGGATCATCTTTGTGTATTTCTTTTGGACTAACTACTAATTTGTTATCACAAGATGCAATTAATTTTAATACAGAATTATTTTTTTCAGCTTTTTTAATATCTTCAATTGTTACTTTTCTTATTCCTGTACAATCAATATCTGGTAATGTTACTTTCATTCCCATGATCCAATTTGCAAGAATTACGAGTTTTGCAGCTGCATCAAGACCATCTAAATCTAATGATTCATCTGCTTCTACGTATCCTTTATCTTGTGCATCTTTTAGTGCACTTTCAAATGATAATCCTGTAGACATGTTTGTTAAAATATAATTTGTTGTACCATTTAGAATTCCTGCAAATGATGTAATTCTTTCTCCTCTTAGACTGTTTTTGGCATAATCTAAAATTGGTGTGCCACCACCTACTGTTCCACTAAATTTAAACATCACTTGATTATATGTGGCAAGTTCCATTAGTGATGGAAATGCTAATGCCAAAGGTCCTTTATTTACTGATATTACGTGCATTCCTTTTTTCATTGCAGTGGTAATGTGAGTCATTCCAGGTTCTGCATCTTTGTAGTTACTTGCAGTTGTTTCAATTAAAACATCTGCTTCCACATTTTTTAACATTTCAATTCCTGACATTGAATTTTTTGTATTTGCATAATTTTTCACAGTACCAAATTTCTTTTTTGTTTCTACAAGTTTACTTAATGATAATCCTGATACATCTACTGCACTCCCCTTACTATCAAAAACACCTACCACTCTTGGTTTTAACCCGTATTTTGCATAAAGATCCTCTGATCTTGAATCAAATAATTTTACCAAACTTTGAGCAACAACTCCAAAACCACATAGTATTATTCTCATGCTGTTAACCTCTTTTTTTTAACATCTTTATTATTCATTTTATTTCCCTTTGATTCCTTATCGTTAATTGTGTTTTATTAATAATTTTTCAATAGAATTTCAATGACTCATTAACCTGATTTTTTATGATTATTGTTCTAGTCATTGGTCTTTTTCATGTTTTAATGAAATTGAATTTATACAATATCTTTGATTTGTAGGTTTTGGACCATCATCAAACACATGTCCTAAATGTGAGCCACACTTTTTACAATTAACTTCAGTACGAACCATTCCATACTCTGTATCTGATATGTATTCTATACTTTCTTCATCTATTGGTTTCCAAAAACTTGGCCAGCCTGAACCTGAATCAAATTTTGCATTTGATGAGAATAACTCTTCTCCACAACATACACATTTGAATGAGCCATCTAGTTTACTGTCATTATATTTTCCTGAAAATGGTGGTTCTGTTCCATGATTAATACAAATTTCATATTGATCTGGTGTTAACTTTTCTTTCCATTCTTCTGGATTTTTAATAATTTTATCTGCCATGATTAATCTTGATTTATTTTGGTATTAGAATATTCTTCTATTTCTTCATCTTTTTTCTTTTTTCTTCTGTTCTTTTTTCTGATTCAAATCTTTCTAGATCATATTCTTTTAGATCTACAAATTTCATAATCTGACTTAAGTTTGGATGTACCTTGTTGATCTGTTTGTACATTTGTTGTGCCACTCGTCTATAGTCTATGTGTCCTTGAGGTATTGTTCTTAATTCAATTAAATGACATGCTTCTCTTAAATTTAATTTCATAAAATAGGGATAATTATATGCAAAATTTACAACGTATTGACTTTGTTCTGGATATTTTTTTCTAATTTTTCCAAAAGTGTCTTTTGTATTTTTCATACATTCTTTGAAATCTTTTTCAAGTCCTAGAGTTTTAATTTCATTAGGTAATACAAATCCATGATCTGTTGTTAGTAATTGTCTTTGAAGTGTAAGTGCTCTGTGTCTGTGAAAATCTCTAAACATTCCAAAATTATTACATAAATCAAATGTATAGTAAACATTTTCAAATGCACGTGATGGTTTGTGTCTTTTGTTTGTTCTTATTTTTATAAATTCATTTATGATTTTGATCTTTTTTTCTTTTGATATTTTTTTAACTTGTTGCATTATGTTTTGGTATGATGTACTTGGAGATTGTTCATACATTATTGATGTGATGATTTTATCTAATGCTTTTTTTTCTGATTCATATTCTGTTAATTTTGTAATTGTTCCTGTTGTTGGATTGGGATTAATTTCTTTTAGTGTAATTGATCTTGATTTATTTTTTACATCTCTTAGATATTTTTGAAATGCTTTTCCATACTTGTCATCGGCTCTTCTTACAAATGATTTAATCGTAGAATCTAATTCTTTTTTAATTTTTGATGCTAATTTCTGCTCTTCATCTAATTCTGATGAGCCTAAAACTGTTAAAAGATATTCAAATGCTCTTCCATTTCCTGTAATGCCTACATTGGTTAAAGTTGATGCTGGTAGTAAACCTCTCAAAATATCTAATGCCTTTGCTTTAGTTGAACTTTTGTAAATCATATTTGCTGATTTTATGTCTTTTTCATTTTTTAGTTTTGTAAATAATTTTTCTTTTTTATCTATTGAATCTTTAAAACTATATTTTTCAATAGGATATTTTTCTCTTATGTAATTTACCATTGGTTCAATATTTTTTGAATATATTTCAAAAGATAAATTACAACTATCTTCATACATATTTGCAAATTTTGAATTCATAATTTTTTCATCTCTATAAAATCTATATTTTCCATTTTCTTTTTTGTTCCATGTAACATAACGTGATGATTTTTCTAGATATGATAACCCGATTCTTCTATCTTCAATTTTTTTTACTGCAATATTTGATAGTCCTTCTATTGCAATTTGTGCTTCACCTAACTCTGCAACAGAATCATCTCCATATTCTAATAGAACTCTATTGTAAAATTCTTCACCTCTATTCTTATTTTTTAAAAATTCATCTAGAAAAATTCTTCTCATACTTTTATCAGTTCTACTATACCTTGACATCAAAGCTCCTCTGTCAACTTGCTGTGGTGTGATTATTGCAAATACATTGTCTTTAGTATTTGAAAAATGATCTGATAATATTTTTTCTTCCTTAATTGAAAATTCTGACAATACTTGTGATTGATTTTACAAATATTAATACTCTATTTCTTTTTTCCAATTTGAATTAGATCGGGACCTTTTTCTTTGTTGTTGCCTTTACTTTGCCATCTTAACAAAACTTCTTTAAATCCTGCTGCATCAGCTTCATTTTCGGTATACATTATTGTTGTAACCCAAAAACCTCCTTTTGCTGTTTTACCTCCAATTGAATTCATCCAAAAATCATCTGGTAGATTTTCCTTTGCTTTGTTGTTTGGTTCTTTTGCTGTTATGCTCCATCTGCTTGCCACAAAGTTTAGTATTTGATCTAGGTCTTCTTTTTGAATCATAATTATCCTCAAAAAACTCTGAATTTTAAAATTACTCTTATGCATATCATTTCAAATTAGGTGAATTTTATCTTACTAAAACTAGCAACATTACTTACACTTTGTTGGTTATACAAATCTCATTAGTCATTACCATGACAAACGTCGATATCGAAATAATCGGTAAAAACGTCAAAGACATGTACGGAACATTCATGGGTAAAGTCATAGGAACAATCACTGAAATTGACGGTAGTATTCAATCCGTTGGTATTGATTGCGGTTCTCAAGGATTACAGCAAATCCAATTTGAGCAACTTGTAGTCCAAGGTGAAAGTGTAATCTTCATTCCCAAATGGAGACTTGACTCTCAAAGACTCATTCGTGAAAAACAACTAACACTACGTCGTCTAAACGCATTGATGGATATTGTTTCAGAAAATGATGACATGAAAGCAGATGCTGAAATCATTCATGAGAAATACAAATCTAAACTTGCATCCTTAGACGAAATGGAGTATGAAATCAAATCTAAACTTGAGGCAAGATTGATTGAGTTGAATGAACAAATGAAGTCTGTAAAGATGTTATCGTTTGATGCCAAAGTACAATTCAAAAGTGATGAAATCTCTGAGGCAACATTTGAAACTGTAAAAGCATGTACAACTGAGGTAGTTGAACATATCTCTCACGAACAAGCTGAAATTTCAAATGTAAAGAGTAGAATCACTGATCTAGAATTGGAAGTGCAAGAGATAACTGCCCCTACAGAACAAGATATTCAAGAATCTGCCGTTTCATATCTGGAGACACCTGAATCACAACAAGTAGTTCAGACAATACTTCCAGAAGCACCTACAGAACCAATCGTAATACCTTCACAACCAATTGAAGCTCACGTATCACCGATACCTGAACCTCCAACTGAATCTGAAGTGACATTTGCATTTCCAGAACCACCTCAACAGGTGAAATCAGAAACCTCTAATGACGACAACGATAATGATTGGCTTGCTAGAATGGAAGCACAATAATTTTTTTAATTTATTTTTTTAACACTTAGAAGGATCTTACCTTCTACACTTTTTGATGTCTAAAATATTTGATATTGGATTGGGTAATAATGATACTATTTTAAGAAAAAAAGCAAATTCTGATTTTGTATCTTTTTGGGATAATCAGGCCAAAAACTTGTCTTGGTTTTCTAATTGGACAAAAACACTTGATTGGAATCCTCCTTTTGCAAAATGGTTTATTGGAGGCACAATTAACGCCTCTTACAATACACTTGACATTCATCAAAATACTTTATCTGAAAAACCTGCTATTTTGTGGGAAGGTGAAAATGGTGATTCTAAAACATTAACTTATGGGGATTTATTTGTTAAAGTCAAAAAATTTGCAAATGTCTTAAAATCACTTGGAGTAAAAAAAGGAGATAGAGTTACAATTTATCTTCCAATGGTCCCTGAATTACCTATTACAATGCTTGCATGTGCCCGAATTGGTGCAATTCATACTGTTATATTTTCAGGATTTAGCTCTACATCAATTAAAGACAGAATTAACGACTCTAAATCTAAAATTGTTATCACTGCTGATGGTAGTTATCGTAGAGGAAAAATCGTTAAATTAAAAGAAGTGGTGGATGATGCTATTCAAGATCTTGAATTTGTTGAACATGTAATTGTTTTAGAGCGAACAAAAAATAAAATTTCCATTTCTTCTAAAGATAAATTTTGGAATGAATTAATGAGTAATGCTTCTGATTCATGTGTTGCTGAAAAATTAGATAGTAATCATCCTTTGTACATATTGTACACTTCTGGAACTACTGGAAAACCTAAAGGTGTTTTACATGGTACTGGAGGATATCTTACACATCTTTATTCTACTTTCAAATGGGCATTTGATATTAAAAGTTCTGATGTATTTTTTTGTACAGCTGATATTGGTTGGGTAACTGGACATAGCTATATTGTTTATGCTCCTTTACTTCACGGTGCTACACAAATAATGTATGAAGGTGCACCTGATTTTCCAGACATTTCTAGAATGTGGAATATTTTAGAAAAATATAATGCCACTATTTTCTATACTACTCCTACTGCTCTTAGAATGTTTATGAAATCTGGCGATGATATTCCTAATTCATTTGATCTTTCTTCATTACGATTACTTGGAACTGTTGGTGAACCAATAAACCCTGAAGTCTGGAAATGGTATTACAAAATTATTGGAAAAGAAAAATGTCCTATTGTTGATACTTGGTGGCAAACTGAAACTGGAGGTATGATGATTTCTCCATTACCTGGACTAGAAACAATTCCCCTAAAACCTGGTTCTGCAACTTTACCTGTCCCTGGCATTGATATTGCAGTAGTAGATGAATTTGGGGTTGAAGTTCCATCAAACACTAAAGGTTATTTGATAATCAAAAATCCTTGGCCTGGAATGCTTTTGACATTATGGGGAGATGATAAAAAATACAAAACTGTCTATTGGTCAAAATATACTAATTGTTACTATTCTGGAGATTATGCTCTTAGAGATAATGATGGATATTTGTGGTTACTTGGACGTGCAGATGATGTTTTAAAAATAGCAGGCCATAGAATTGGAACTGCTGAACTTGAAAGTTGTATTGTATCTGATGATAATGTTGCAGAATCTGCTGTTTGTGGAATTCCTGATGAGATTAAAGGTGAAGTGATTATTGCATTTATTGTTTTAAAAGATGGAATTACTACTAGTCAAGTTATTTTAAAAAAAAATATTTTTACTAAAATTAGAACTGATATTGGAGCAATTGCTACTCCTAAACAAATCTATTTTGTTTCTAAACTTCCTAAAACTCGTAGTGGAAAAATTATGCGAAGATTACTAAAATCTATTGCCAATGGTGAAGCAATTGGAGATACTAGTACATTAGATGATGCATCTGCTGTTACTGAAATTCAAAAAATTGTAAAAGAAAATTCTAATTAGTTTAGTTTATTTTTTTTAAATCTATTTCTGATAACATTTGAAACATTTCTTTTAATCCATCATATTCTGATTTTGAATTTTTATCTAGTTTATCGTATTCTTTCTCTTTAATCTCTTCTAATCTTTTATTTGATTCTGTAAAAAATTCTTCATATTTCTTTATATTTTCATCACTCATTTGTGTTAAATTAAAAATTACTGTATTACTTCCAATCAGATCTTTATTTTCATCATAAAGACTTGTGGCTTGTAATAGTCCTGTAAATGTAGTTTTATCTTGTCTACTAAATGTAATTTTTCTATCTGTTACTTTGCCTGTTTCAAACCATGTTTTTAGTGAATTATTCATTGATTCCCATGATTCTTTTGGCACGTGTTCAAAAATGGGTTTTCCTAGAATTTCTGATTTTGCATATCCTAAGTTTAATGCATATGTTGAATTACAGTCTAAAATCATGCCTATGGAATTGATCCTTCTCCACATTATTGGTGCATCTTTCAATATTTTTCTGGCTTCTGTTTGATACATATTTTAAAAATGGATTTACTGCTTATTAAATTGAAATATTCTTAAAACCATTGATCTAAATTTTGACTTTTTTTCTCTAGTGCTTTTTTTAATCTGTTTAACGTTGATTGAATTCTATCTTCTGAAAAACTTCTTTCTTTGACTAAATAATTAACAATTCCTTCATAATCTACTTCATTAAAAATAATTTCATCCACATCTGCAACTTGTGGATGTAGAAAAATTTCTCTAATTTGTTGAAAATCTATTTCTTCTAATTGTTCTTGAATTTGTGGAATGTCTTCTAATCTTTTATGTTGTTTAATTAATTTCATTGCTGTTTTGGGACCTATTCTTTCAAATCCATTAGGGTTGAAATCCGTTCCAATTAAAATCCCTGCATCTACTAATTCTTCACGTGTCATTTTTATTGAATCTAGTGTTTTTTGTGTTTCAATAATTTCTGGAAGAACTTCGATGTATGTATTTCTGTTTGGAATTTTCCTTCTTCCACTACTTGTAAAATTCCTCACTAATTTTTTTGCACCACATAAAATTGAATCATAGTCTTGACTTGCAGATGCATATGCTTGTCCTGTATTTGTTAAATGTGCTGCAGTTGCTTCACCTTCTGATGGAGCTTCAATGTATGGGATGCCAAAATATGTCAAAAATTCTTTTGATTCTTTTACCATTCCATCTTTCATACTGGTTGTTTGTTGAGCAAATTTTCTAGCATCTTCCATATTCCCCTCTGATATTGCTTTTTCATATTTTATTGTGGCATCTTTTTTGATTTGTTTTCTACGTTCAATTTCTGCTGTTTTTAGAGATGGTGGTTTCCCATCAAATACGTATACTGGTTTTATCCCTAATGATAAGAAATTCACATTTCTGTAAAGTAACCCGCTGAGATGACTTGTGATTCTTCCATCTGCATCTGTTAATTGTAATCCGTCTGGACCTCTAATACTTGCAAGAAATTGATAAATTGCATTGTATGCATCAATTGCAATTATTTTATTTGAAAATGCTTCTAAAGTTGTTTTTTCTCTAACTACTAGATCTTTTAGATTTAATCCCATGAAATATTTTGAATCTTTTATGGTATTTTGTGTTTATCTTTTCTAATAGATCTACGTTGTTTCATCATATCTTGTGATTTTATTATTTTATTCCTATTTGTAATGAAATTAATTTAATATCTCTTAGATGTTTGATGTTTATCTTGAAAAATCTCTACATTCCTTCTAAAATTCAGGATAAAATTTTTGAAATAAGGTATGATTCTAATGATTCAGTTTCAAAAATTATTTCATATTTTCCTTTATCTGAATTAGAACACCAAACACTACTTTCTATCTTAAAACAATCTAATTTTTCTGGATTTCATTCTATCTTTACTGATATTGTAACTGATGATGAATGGAATAAAACTAAAGATCAAATTAAAAATAGATTTCAAAACGAACTTTTTGATATTGATTCTAAACTCTGATCTTTACCCACTTTGTTTTATTATGGGTTATTTTTAATATTAAATGCCAGGATAGCCAAGCGGTAAGGCGGCTGTCTCGAAAACAGCTACGTGAAAGCGTGCAGGGGTTCGAATCCCTTTCCTGGCGTTTTTTTATTTTTTATCTGGATCGATACAAAACTTGACCTCATTCTTTGAATCATTATATTTGAAATTCATTACATGGTAGGTCTTTGTCACCAATGTTATTCCTCAGGACATGAAATAATTCTACACGTAGATTCTGGATTAGTCTTTTGTGAATCCTGTATTCCAGAAAAATAGATGGTAGAAATTTACTTTTTTCTTTTTTTGTTATTAAATAATTTTGTTTTACAAATATTCACTTTCTCCATCCGTATTTTGATATATTTTATATTTTTAGATGTGTTACCATCAATACCTTGAAAAAATTTATACAGTCAAAAGTTTTATTTTTGGAATTTCTGATTTTTTAATTTTAATAAATATTGATAAAATTTGTTTGTTCTCCACTTAGCAATCTTTACTAACAATACTGTTTATTTTTATAACATGAATACTCCTCATTCTCCTCAGAATAAACCTTATTCCTTTCTTGTTGAATCTGGAAAAGAATATCTTGTGTGCATGTGTGGAAAATCTTTCAAACAACCTTTGTGCGATGGAAACCATGCTGGTTCAGGCATAGGTCCACGAACTTTTATTGCAACTGAATCTGGAACTGTATCCTTTTGTGGATGTAAATACAGTTCAGAAAAAACAGGAAAATGTGATGGTACTCATTCATCATTGTAGTGTGTCATTAGACTATTTTCCTGTATAACTATTTTGTATATTCTTTATATGAAATCTGAAAGTGTTTTTTGTCTAATTATATTGGTCATGTCTCCATTTGAAATCCATTCTTTTCTACTAACACTAGTTTTTGCTGATGCTACATCTAATGCTTGATTATAATCTGAAATAATTTGTGGTTTTTGCTTCATTGCCTCTCTAATTCCTTCACGAACTTGCCATACTCCAACTGGAATTGCATATTCTGGTCGAATTTCTCTAAAAATTAAAACCCCTGCTTGAATTTTATTTTTTAATAAATACTCTGAAACTCCTAACTTTGCAGCAAAATATGCTCCTGCAATTCGTGGTGGATGGTCTATTCCTCGTGCATCCTCGTAATCAGAACCAAATCCTAGAATTCCATTTGAATACCATCCTTCAATCATCTCAAAAACCCATCTGTGTGGAAATAAGATTATTGAAAAAATATTTCCCAAATGTTCATATGAAAAAACTTTACACGTATCAATTAGATTATTTTCTAAAATTTCATCAACTATGGACTTTGATATTATGTCATCTGTTGCAGTGATACTCCATTTTGTTGGAACTAATTTTCTTTTCATACCTAACATTCCAATACTAAAACATTTTTGAATTTTTGAAATTTCAATACCTGAATTATATAATTTTAAAACTGCATCTTGTGCTTTCATATCTTTATCATAAAATATTTTTTCAATTGGTTTAGTTGAAGTACTTGCAGAAAATTTTGCAGATTTTATTTCTCCTACAGGACCAAATGGTGCACTTTCACCATCTATGGAAATATTTGATGATGTATTTTTTTTAAATATTAAATCTAAATCTGTAGGTTTTGATGACATTGTAACTTCTTGCAAATTTTCAATGTACCTACCTTCTGTTTGTTCAATTGATGTTTTTTGTATTCCTCTTACTAAGTTTAAACGAAAATTTATGATCTCTTCTAAGGATTTACCTTTCCATTTTTCAGGATTATCCAATAAACTAGTATCTCCATGAACGGGTGGAACCATTGGACCCACAAAGACTTTTGGATAATTATATGATCCTACAAATACTGATGGGGGACTTGTACCACTAATGGAATCTGATGAAAATAAATTCCCATGTTTTGATAATGTTTCATGCCATTTTGATAATATTGAACGTCGTATCTCTTGCGAGTCTGATGACATTGTTATTTGTGCCTAAAATGAGTCTATTAACTTGACTAATTTCAAAATAAACCATTCTTTAACGAATGATGTTTTAAGATCATCTAATGATATTATTTATGGTTGTAAATAGAATTGTTTCTTTTCTACCTAGTGCTACTGAATTACTTTATGAATTTGGTGTAGATGACATGTTGTTTGGAGTTACTCATGAATGTAAATACCCTAATTCTGCAAAATTAAAACCTAATGTAATTTCTTCTGTAATAAATTCTGATGAATTAACTAGTAATGAAATCAATACTATAACATGTACTTTGTTACATGATGGTAAGGATATTTTTAAATTAAATGAACAAAATCTTAAAGATGCAAATCCTGATCTAATTATTTCTCAAGAAACTTGTGAAGTTTGTGCTGCTTACACTACTCAAGTTCAAAACGCATTAGATATTTTGTCAAAAAAACCTGAATTATATTCAATGGATCCTCATAACATCTCTGAAATAATTCAGACTGTAGTAGAATTAGGAAAATTTTTACAAAAAGATCAAAAAGCTTTAGAAATTACAAATTCTTTAAAACAACGAATTCAAAATATTAAAAATTTACAAAATTCTACAAAACCTAATGTACTTGCAATAGAGTGGCTTGAGCCTTTTTTTACTGCGGGTCATTGGGTTCCTGAAATGATCGAGATTGCTGGAGGTATTAATCTAATTAGTAAAACTGGTGAACATTCTCGACGCATGGATATTAATGAAATTGTACAGTCTGATCCTGATATAATTATTTTAATGCCGTGTGGATTTGATACTCAACGTACAATATCTGAATATAATACAATTTTAAAAAATAATTTAGGCTGGAATTCATTAAAGGCTGTCCAAAATAAACAAGTTTTTGCAGTAAATGCCGATTCTTTTTTTAGCAAACCTAGTATTAGAATTATTGATGGTTTGGAAATTTTGGCTAAAATTATTCAACACGGAAAATTTGATGATTTGATAGTTGCTGAAAATTCATTTTTTCATATTTCTTAAAAATTACTTGTCTATGATTACTAATGATATTGACAATGAAAGTTGTTAAAATGAAAGATATGTCAAATTTTAATTAATAAAATGAAAACCATGAGTAATGATTCTGAAAACATCTTTTCAAATTATGGCATTTATGATTTAAGTGATAATCTTGAACTATTTTTACCCAACACTTCTATTCGATTTCAAAAAATAAGTGATAATGCTTTTTCATATTTTAGAGAAAATTCTGAAGGAAAAATAATCGAAAAAATTATTCCTGTTAAATCTGATGATATTAAAATTGAATTGGCTCCAATTCGACCTCTTAACCACCCTGCAAGAAGAACAAATTATGTTTTTTTAAAATTTGATAAAGAAATTTATCTTAGTGAAAATTCAGCTGCAAGTATTTTTGTTCACTGTCCTATAGAAATCGGTATTTTTTTAATCCATAATTCTAATCATGAATCCCTTGATTGTATAACTTGTAACCCCTTAACTTCTAGATTTGGTTTGTATGGTACTCCTGACACTGGAACTTTATGTAAATATGCAAAAGTATTGTTGGCTAGTGATTATGATGATTCAATTTCTTATGTAAATGGGGTAATGCAAATTGTTATTGAAAATACTTTATCTTTTGGACAAACTATCAGTAAAGTGATTTTCCCCATCACTGATAACTCTCTTTATTATGATAAATCTAAAACAATCCTTGATGGAATAAAAATTACCATGAAAAAACGTGCAGTTGTAAATATTGCTGATGTAAAAACTACTTCTGTTGAAACTGATTGGGTGCTATCTCCTACTTGGGAAGATGGGACTACTAACACTACTTTGGAGATGGGGCTAGAATAATGCCATTAGAATTTCTACAAAGTTTATCTGAAATGTATATTGTTGGGGAATTAACTGTCCTTTCTTTATTGATTGGTGGTGTTATAATGGCAGGTGGTATTATACTTGCAAAAATTGCAAAATTACTATTTCACAAATACTATGCTCCATCATTACCCAAAGATACTGCTCAAAATATTAGTAAATTAATTTATTTTGGTATACTAATAATTTCATTTTTAGGATTTACATCTAGTCAGGGTATTGATTTATCTGGAATTATGGTTGCTGGTGGAATTTTTGCAGTGGTCATTGGTTTTGCCACTCAATCTGTTGTTTCTAATTTAATTTCTGGTTTGTTCTTAATGGTTGAAAAACCTGCAAAACATGGGGATACTATAGAACTTCCTGACATGGGAATTTCTGGAACTCTTTTAGATGTTGGTACATTTTCTAGTAAAATTAGAAGATTTGATGGAACTATAACTCGAATTCCTAATGATAAATTTTTTACATCAAATATTCGCTCTCTTACTTTATCTACTGTTAGACGTGCTGATGTAATGGTTGGAATTTCATATGAATCTGATATTGAACATGCTATTTCTGTTATGAGACATGATATTTTTGAAAATATGCCTTTTGTACTTCAAATCCCAGAACCTGAATTTCGAATTGAGGAATTAGGTGACTCTAGTGTAAATATCCATGTTTATGTTTGGCATCCTAGGGATGATTGGAGTCAAGTTCAACCTGTTCTTCTCACTATAATTAAAAAATCCCTTGATAAATCTGGAATTGAAATTCCTTATCCTCAAAGAGTAATTTGGACTGGAAAAGATTAGATTTTTTTAGACATTTTTTTATCTGCACGTCTTTTTTTAATTAAACTAAACATGATCATTCCAACGTTAATGATTGAAATAATTTCAATTAAATCTACTCCGTACAAGAACCAATCAATTATTGGATGAACTCTTGATATGATGCCTGCTTCTAACATAATGTCTGCATTCCATACCATGTGGGGTATTTGAATAAATTGTATAATTGCAATAATTACAATGCTTCCAAGTATTTTATTTTCATACCAATTCCAAAACTTTGTCCACGGATTCATAATTAGTTTTAATCCATTAATTCTATTAAACTCTGTTAAAATTAGACTAAACTAATTAGACGTACCTAATGTTTTTACGCACAAACTATTTTTATTTTTCAGATTTTATTTTTTCTTTTTTCATCCAGATTGTTTTTTCTTTATGATCAATTAATTCTATATTCATTTCATTGAGTTTATCTCTAATTTTATCTGCCTCAACAAATTGTTTCTCTTTCCTCATTTGTTCTCTATTTAAAATTAAATCATCTATTTCTTGTTTTTCCTCTTCAGTCATTTTTGGAATGCTTAATCCTAAAATTATTGACATTCTTTCAAATTCTTTTTTGATTATCTTCGCATCATTTTTTCCTAGTTTTTCCTCAGCTGCTAACCTGTTTGTTTCTTTTACTAATTGAAAAAATGAAGATAGTGCTAGATGTGTATTAAAATCATCTTCTAATGCATTGTCAAATTCTGTGCCTATCTTTTTAACATTCTCAGTAATTTTTGTTTGATTTTCACTATTTGTGTGAATTAATTCATAGTAACATGTCTCCACTTGTCTCCATTTTGTAAGATTTTCTTTTAACATTTCTTCTGAATAATCTATTACTTTTGAATAATGTCCTGACAAACAAAATAACCTAATTATGTTTGGACCCCAATTATTCAAAACATATTTTATTGATTTTGTGTTACCTAATGATTTTGACATTTTTTCACCACTAATTGTTACCATTCCAACATGCATCCAAATTTTTGCAAACTGTGAATTTGTGCATGCTTCGGATTGCGCAATTTCATTTTCATGATGTGGAAAAATCAAGTCTCGTCCACCGCCATGAATATCAAAATTTTCTCCCAGATATTTTATACTCATTGCTGAACATTCTATATGCCATCCTGGTCTTCCTTTCCCCCATGGACTTTCCCATACTGGTTTGATATCTGAAAATTTCCATATTGCAAAATCCAATGGATCTTTTTTTGATTCATCAATTTCTATTCTTGAACCTGATTGTAATTCATCGATTTTCTTTTTTGATAGTTTTCCATACTCTGAAAATTTTGAAACTGAAAAATACACTCCATTTTTTGAAGGGTATGCCATTTGTTTTTTTATTAACTTTTCAATAAATTCAATTATCTCTTTGATGTGCTCTGTTGCTTTGGGATAATTTGTTGCACGTTTTACATTCAATTCATCAAAGTCTTTAAAATAATTTTTAATGTATTTGGTACTTATTTCCTCAGCAGTTGTATTTTCAGAATTTGCACGATTGATAATCTTATCATCTACATCCGTAAAATTTTGAACAAGATCAATCTCTATTCCTTTGGACTCTAGATATTTTCTTAATACATCAAAAACAATAATGGTTCTTGCATGTCCTATATGTGATTCATCATAAACTGTTACTCCACAAAGATAAATTTTGATTTTTTTTGTAGTGTCTAATTTTTGTTCTACACTTGATAATGTATCATGAATTTTCATTATTAACTCACACCTGGTTTTTGCGCCAATAACCGTTTATGTTCACTTTTTGAGTTTAGTTCTTGAATTTTTTGTATTTTTGACTTTTCAATTAATGTAACTTTTTCAGTTTCATCTATCGTTAATTTTTTTTCAAATAAACAATATAGTATTGAATCAATTTCTTCATAAGATATTCCTAGTTCGTTTTCAGCTTCATGATCTTTCCATAAATGTGGACTGCTCTTTTTTGATATTATATTTTCTGATACTCCTAAATATTTTGCAATTTCTCTTACTTGTAATTTGTATAGTGAAACTATTGGTGTAACATCTGATGCCCCGTCGCCATGTTTTGTAAAATATCCGATCATGTATTCACTTTTATCACTTGATCCTAAAACTAGAAGATTTTTGGCATTTGCATAGTAATACAAAATATTTGTTCTAACTCTTGCACGTAAATTTCCTTTTGATTTTGAATTTGGTTCTAAATACATTGAATATTCTTTTACGATTGATTGAATATCAATTAGTTTGTATTCTATACCTGTTAATGAAATTATTTTCATTGCATCTTCTGTTTCTGACTCTGGTGTGATTTCCGTATCTGGCATAATGATTGCAAGTGTTTTTTCTTTCAGATTTCTTTTACAAATGTATGCTAATACTGCTGAATCAATTCCTCCACTCAATCCTAAAATTACTCCTTTGGCATTTGTTTTTTCAATATTTTTTATTAGGAATTCTTCAATATCTTTTGTAATTTTTGAATAATCTTGATTTTTAATTTCATTAATAATATCTTGATTCAATTATTAATTTTCTATAACGTTAGAATAAAAATTATGCCTAATTTTTAATAATTTTTGTTTTATTTTCTAAATATCTATGTAAATTCCATCATCTCTTGATTCTACAGGATATGTTTGTAGTTTAACATCTTTGAGATAATCTGTTAATTCACCTGTCTTGATATTATAATGCCAAAAGTGTAGTGGACATTCAACAATATCTCCTTCAAGTTTTCCTGGTGCAATTGAACCATCTTGATGTACACAAAGATCATCCATTGCATGAAATCCGCCTTGATTGAAAATTGCAATTTGTTTATCTTCTATTTTGAATGCTTTGCCTCCTCCTTCTGGCACATCGCCTTTATCTGCAATTTTCTTCCAAGTCATTGAAATTGTGGTATTTTTGTCATTTATTATCATTTTGGCTTGTCTATTATTCCCTTAATTCATCAAAATCATTGATTTTTTCTTTTAATTTTGATTTTTTTGGCTCATGTAGTTTCTAATGATTTCCTTCGTTCATTTGATTTTTTGCTGAATTTGGAAATAATTTTATTATAAAATGAAAATCACCGAATCCTTTTTGTATGCATTATCTTTTGTTTAACTTAATCTGATGTCTTTTTATGATGTTGTTAAGAATAGACGTTCAGTTAGAACATTTACTAATAAAAAAATATCTGAATCTAAGATTAACAAAATTCTAAAATGTGCTTCAATGGCTCCCTCTGCATTAGGATTTCAATCTTACAAGATTTTTGTAATTAAAAATAAATTTATGAAAGAGAAATTAATCAAAGCAACACATGACCAAACATATGTCGATACTGACACTGTTTTGGTGTTTTGTGTTGAACCAAAAAAAATTAGAAACACTATGGGTCCTAAAGGTGAACATCTTTTTGCATTACAAGATGCAACAATTGCTGCAGCATATGCTCAGATGGCAGTTACTGCTGAAGGTCTACATAGTATTTGGATAGGACACTTGAATGAAAAAATGGTAAAAGAAATTATTAAAACAAAACTAAGACCTGTTTGTATTCTGCCAATTGGTTATTCTACTGAAAAACCACAACATAAAGATGAAAAGAAATTATCGGTCATAGTCTCAAAAAGAAAATAATTTTTACATATGATCTATTTTTGATACAAATACAAAATTAACTATGATGTTTATTTTCTATCTCTTTGCATCCCCATGATAGAATTTTATAGTCTAATCCTGAGGAAATTTTATTGAGTAAAGTAAAATCTAGTCCAAAATTGATCAAAGAGGGTAAGCTATCCTATGAATGGGCTAGATCTCACATGCAAATTTTAGATAACACTATTAATCGATTAAAAAAATCAAAACCTCTCAAGGGTGTAACTATTGGTTTTTGTTTACACGTTACAAAAGAGACATCTGTTTTACTTATTGGTGCTAAAGAATTAGGTGCAACAGTTGCAGTCTGCGGTGGTAATCCTTTAACTACTCAAGACAATATTGCAGCGTATTTGGCATCAGAAGGAATTCATGTTTATGCATGGCATGGTCAATCTGTTAAAGACTATGATTGGTCTATTGATCAAGTACTCAAACATAGCCCAACTATTCTTACTGATGATGGTGCAGATATGAATATCAAAGCACATTTCGATAAACGATTCAAAGATATGGAAGTTCTTGGTGCAACTGAAGAAACTACTGCTGGTGTAACTAGAATTAGAGCCGTAGAAAATCAAGGTAAATTAAGATATCCTGTAATTTTGGTTAACGAGGCATACACTAAACACATGTTTGATAATAGATATGGTACTGGACAAAGTACTATTGATGGTTATTTGCGTGCAATGAATTTACTTATGGCATCAAAACGTGTTGTAGTGGTAGGCTATGGTTGGGTTGGACGCGGTGTTGCATCACGATTTAATGGAATGGGTTCTAAAGTAATTGTAACTGAGGTTGATCCAATAAAAGCTCTTGAGGCTCACATGGATGGATTTGAGGTAATGCCAATGTCACAAGCAGCAAAACTTGGTGACATGTTTGTTACGTGTACTGGAATGACTAGTGTAATTAGAAAAGAGCATATTTTAAAAATGAAAGATGGTGCCATTATGGGCAATGTCGGTCACTTTGATCTTGAAATTGATGCTGAATTTTTACTAAAGAAATCAAAATCTGTTAAAGAAGTTAGACCTACACTTGATGAATGCGTTTTACAAAATGGTAAAAAAGTTTACTTGATTGGAGAAGGTCGTCTTGCTAATTTAGTTTCTGCAGAAGGACATCCGCCAGAGGTTATGGCTCAATCCTTTTCAAATCAACTCCTATCTGTGATGTATATTCTTAAAAACCATAAAAAAATGGAAAATAAAATTATTGATGTTCCTAAAGAAATTGATATTCAAATTGCATTTGATGCATTAAACGCAATGGATGTTAAAATTGATAAATTAACCCCTGAACAAGTAAAATATGCAAACAGCTGGTAAAACTTCTTAACTCTACCTTTCTTCTTGAAAATTATCTAATGAATAAAAGAGCTATCATTACAAGTGCATTACCTTATGCAAATGGAGAAATCCATTTGGGACATGTTGCATCTACATATCTTCCAGCTGATGTAACTACAAGATTCTTAAAACAAAATGGAGTGGAAGCATACTATGTTTGTGCATCTGATGATTTTGGAACTCCTATTCTAATTCAATCTGAAAAACAGGGTAAAACTCCTGCAGACTATGTTGCACATTGGAATAAACGAGATTATGAAGATTTTTCAGCATTTAACATTGATTTTGATTATTTCTATAACACAAGTTCTTCAGAAAATATTGCATTTGTTCAAGATGTTTTTACAAAACTAAATGATGCTGGACATATTTATCAAAAAGAAATAATTCAATTTTACTGTAATAATGACAAAAAATTTCTTCCTGATAGATATGTAACAGGTATTTGCCCTCATTGTAAGGCTAAGGATCAATATTCTGATTTATGTGAAAGTTGTGGCCGTGTACCTGAAGAAATAATTGATCCTAAATGCTCTCTTTGTGGTACTCCTCCAACAAAAGAAAAAACAACTCATTACTTCTTTAAACTCAAAAATTTTGCTGATTCCCTATCAAAATGGCTTGAAGAAAATGAGCATCTTCAAAAAGATGTGAAAAAATATGTTCAGAACTGGATTAAATCTGGATTAATTGATTGGGATATTACTAGGGATATTTCTTGGGGTGTTCCTGTTCCGTTAGATGGTGCAGAAGGTAAAGTTTTCTACGGTTGGTTTGATAATCACTTGGCATACATTTCAACTGCATTAAAATTTCTTAACGATAAAGGAATTGATGGAAAAGAATTTTGGAACTCTGCAGATATTTATCATTTCATTGGAAAAGATATTGTATATCATCACTTTCTCTTTTTACCTGCAATGAGATTAGGAATTAACAGTGAATACAAATTACCTGACTATATTCCTACTAGAGGACATCTTACACTTGAAGGAAAGAAATTATCTAAGAGCAGAAATTGGTATATTGGGTTAAAACAATTTTTAGGATATTATCCTGCTGATTATTTAAGATATTATTTAATTTCAATTAACCCCTACTCTCAAGATGATTTGAATTTTGATTGGGATGATTTTACCACTAGGATTAATTCTGAATTAATTGGAAACTTTGGAAACTTTGTAAATCGTGCATTGGGATTTACAAAAAAAGTATTTGATGGAAAAATACCTGAAATTGAATCCTTTGATGAACATGATATGGAGGCAGAACAAAAAATAAAAAATCTTGCAACTGATGTTGGTCAATTAATGGAACAAAACCATATTGACAGAGCATTGAAAAAAATTATGGAATTTTCTTCATTTTACAACCAATACTTTCAACACAAAGAACCTTGGAAAAAAGGTCCTGGAACTGTAAATTGTGTCTTTTTATCTGTAAATGCTGTACGAACTTTGGCAATTGCCATATCTTCCTTTATGCCTGAATCTGCACAAAAAATTTGGAATCAGTTGGGATTGAACGGGAAAGTTAACGATAACATGTGGGGTGAAATGTCTGAATTGGGTATTTCTTCTGGACATGATTTGGGTGAGGCATCTCCTTTGTTTGTTAGAGTGGATGCAGATGATGTTACAAAATACAAAAAACAATTGGGTCCTTCTGAAAAATAATGAAACCAGTACCTCGAATTTCTACTAGGGGATACTATGATTTATCCACTGGACAAACTCTGAAAAAAAATCAGTATTATTTGTATCCAAAAAAAGATTTTACAAAATTTGTAGATTCAAAAGAACTTGTAATTGTGATTCATGGACTACGAAATGATAATGCTGGTGCTATCGCAAAAGTTTTGTTGGTAAAAAATAGACTACACAAACTAGGATATCTTCATCCCATCATTGGTTACAGTTATGACTCTAACACCACTGGTGCACATTTGATTACACATGCAAAACATGCACTTGGTGTGGGGCAAATTATTGCAAAAAAAAATGGTAGGAATCTTGGACGATTTATTGAAGATTTTAAAAACACTAGTCCAAAAACAAAGATTAGATTAATGGGTCATTCTCTTGGCTCTCAAGTGATTTTAAGTACTGTGGAGTATCTTGCAAAAAAGAAACAAAATGATGATATAATTGAGAGTGTCTATTTTTTTGGTGCATCTATTACTGATGATGTCCCATCTTCTAAAAAATATGGTAAACTGTTACAAAAAATAATTAATAAAAAAATTATAAATCATTATGCTCCTACTGATGATGTTTTAAAGTGGGCTGATTCTGCAAAATTTGTTTCAGGTCCACTTGGTCTTAATGGTGCTATGGGAAAAACTATTTCTAAGTATAATCAAAAATTAGTAAAGCCTCAAAATCATAGATTTGCAAGTTATGCTGCTGTCCTAAACTCGTTTCCCTAGATGTCTTTTTGACTCGTATGGTTTTTAGTGCCTATTTTTTGTTTAATGATATTGGTAGAATCAATTAATTTTGTTGTTTTAGGTAAACAAGACATTGCATCTGAATTTGGAAAAAAAGGGACAGAAACTGATCTTACACTTTTTGATAGAAAAGAGTCTGATGTAATTAAAACATGGGTTGTCCCAACTGGTTTTCCTGAAAAAATTCAACCTCTTTTTCAGGCAATAAATCTAGCAGAATATGTGATATTTCATGTTGATAAATTAGATAAATTTACAGGCGAACAAATTATTGCACTTGATTCTTTAAAAAAAGAAAAGGGAATTTTATCTCATACTTTTGATGTTGATGAAACAAAACTAAACTTGATGATTAAAGGAACTGTTGTTGAAAATTATGTTCAAGTTGATCAAGATAAAATCAAAGAAGAGATGGATAAATTCAAACCTCTATCTAATGAATCTCAATCTGAAATGGTAATTGATCATTGTTTTGATGTAAAAGGTGTTGGAACTGTAATTTTAGGTAAAGTTACTTGTGGAAAAATAAAACAATATGATAATCTAAAATTATACCCTGAAGGAATAGATGTTTTAATAAAATCAATTCAGATGCATGATGATCCCGTTTCTGAATCTATTTGCCCTGCAAGAGTTGGTTTAGCCGTAAAGGGTGTAAAACCTGATAATGTCTCAAGAGGTGATGTGATTTCAGAAAAAGATGCAGTAACTGTTAATTCTACTATTACTCTTGATTTTGTAAAAAGTCAATTTTACAAAGGTGATATTGCTGAAAATCAAGGATGTTTAGTTAGTGTTGGTTTACAAATAAAGGCTGCAAAGTTTGTTTCCATAACTCCTTTAAAACTACAATTTGAAAAAACAATTGTTTACAAACCAGGCGATATTGCAGTGATTTTAAAACCTGAATCAAATACCATTCGAATACTTGGCAATGGTGCCATTTTGTGATGTGTTCTTCCTTTGTTAAATCGGTATTTTTAGATGATCTGGATTAATTCATCTTTGAGAGAAAACTACCTCCATCTGATGTCGTTCTAACAATCTCATGGAATATTGCTTTATTTCATCAAACCCATCAAGTGTTTCATCAAACCCATCAAGTGTTTCATCAAATCAAATTTTTTAATCCCAACTCTGAATCGTGCGTAAATACACCTAGTGTACTTCCTGATGACACTTGATGAAACACTTGACACACTTGACGCATTTGATGATATACTTGACGCATTTGATGAAAATAGGGATACATTTGATGAAAATAGTAAATCCTTTATGATTTTTTTAAATTCTATAATTTTTGAAAATAAATTATGTTTTTGAAAACCTATTCTTGGAATCTCTTGAATTTAATTAATTATAAAAAAAAAGAAATAATCTTTGTACTCTCATGTATATTTTCTTTGTTCAAATGAAATTCATTCCCGTTCAAATAGAATCAAAATCGTTCAAAGCAAATTAGTTTTCGTTCAAATAGAATCAAAATCGTTCAAATGATTGCTCATTTGTTCAAATAGAATTACAAAAAGTAAATACGCATGCGTATTTCAAGAGGTATAATGCTAAAAACTCGAGACAGAGGTTCTTGTTGTAAATCCTATTTGAACGAAAATGCCCTAAACTGAGATATTGACTTGATAATTGATTAATCTATTTTAGAATCATCTCTATTAGAAACTAACCTGGAGATTATCCTTCACTAGTTATATGATTGATTTGTAATGATTAGTAATGAAACCAATTCGTTCATGTCCTATTTGTCCTAATTGTGGCTCTAAACGGTTTCATCGAATACCTGGTGATAAAGTGATTGTACAATGTCGTTCTTGTAACAAAGAAATTGAAATTTAGTTTTGATGTGACGAGTATATTTCATAGTTAATATTTGCACTTTCTTTAGATTACTTATGGCAAAAACATGGAAAGATAACGATATCAGTCTAGATTCTATAAAGGATCAAATAGTCGCTGTAATTGGTTATGGAATTCAAGGTGATGCACAAGCAAATAACATGAAAGACTCTGGTCTTAATGTTATAGTCGGTCTTAAAGAAGGCGGTAAAAGTTGGAAAAAAGCCGAAGCTGATGGTCATAAAGTAATGTCTGTTGCAGATGCAACCAAACAAGGAGATATTATTCACATCTTACTTCCAGATATGATTCAGGGTCAAGTTTACAAAGATGAAATCGAACCTAATCTTTCAGAAGGAAAAGCATTGTCATTTTCTCATGCAGCTGCAATCTATTGGAAATGGATTGAAGCATCAAGCAATGTAGATCTTATTATGGTTGCACCAAAAGGACCTGGTTCTAAAGTTCGAGAAACTTATCTTGATAACTTTGGAACTCCAGCTATTGTTGCAGTTGAACAAGATTTCACTGGAAAAGCTTGGGATAGAACATTAGGAATTGCAAAAGCAATTGGTAGTGCACGAGCTGGACTAATCAAAACTTCTTTCAAAGAAGAAGTTGAAACTGATTGGTTTGGTGAACAAGCAGACCTTTGCGGAGGTGCAGCTTCTATGGTAACAAATGCATTTGAAACTCTAGTTGAAGGAGGATATCAACCAGAAATAGCATACTTTGAAGTTTTACATGAACTCAAACTAATTGTAGATATGATTCAAAGATATGGTATTAATGGAATGTGGAGACGTGTAAGTGAAACTGCTAGATATGGTGGTTTAACACGTGGACCAATGGTTATGGATGCTGCAAGTAAAGCTAACATGAAAAAAGTCCTTACCATGATTCAAGATGGAACTTTCAATAAAGAGTGGATATCTGAATACCAATCTAAAGGTAAAGATGCATTTGATCAATACATGAAAAAATATGACGAACACCAAATTGAAAAAGTTGGTAAACAAATGCGAAAAATGATGTGGCCTGATTCCACAGAATAATCTTTTTTATTTCACTAATTATTTTTTAATTTTTAGAAACATCTAATTTCTATGGATATGCTCTGTAATTATTGGGATTGATCATTAATTGTGAATGTACAAAATGTAATTGTGACCAAAAATTTCAAATCATAACGACTGAAGAATTACTCAATTTGATACAGCATGGGCGACTAAATCAAAAACAGTCTCTATTTTTGAAATCCCGAATTGGTAGTAAATTGTGTAAACAATGTTTTGTGAATAATCATATGTCTTGATATTGATACAAAAATATTATTTTATTGAATTCAGTGCATTACTCTGATTTGTTTTTCTGTATTGCTGATAAATTCTTCATATTTCATTATCTGCATAGTTAGACGAAATGCATCCATCTGATCTTGATTTTTTTTAGAACCTAATAGTGGTCTTCTTTTTCGCATCAATTCTTCTTGTTGATCTGCAACTTTGAGAATATCATTTTTAAGATCTTCTAATGTTGCCATAATGTAATTAATTGAATTTTAGATATAAGATTTTCATTTAATTATTAATTTAATTAAAAATTTAAACAACAAGAAAAAGGTGGAAAACTCTATTTCTAGAACTTTTTACCTAACATGAATTGTTTTCCTACTCACCACTCTACGACGCAGACATGGTGGTTTCTTGTTACTATAGTTATGTGACTCTATTATTTAATGATGATCAAAAAAAATTACAAAAATTTTTAATTATTTTTGTAATAATTTCATTTAATTTTCCAAACTACTTTTTAATCATACTTGCATATGGTAATCATGACAAGAACTCAAAGAAGAAGAGATACTGTAAATCCTACAAGGGATGGAAAACATAATCCTATCTGTGTTGATCCTGATTGTAAAGATTGTTAATTGATGTGAAATAATTTTTATTTCATTTTAATTTATTTTTCATTTAAATTACTTTACAAATTATTTTTTTATAATTTTCTTAATTTTGATACACCTGTATTGATGTGTTCAATAATTGTTGGTAACGGTGTACCTGGACCAAAGACATGATCAACTCCTGACTTGACTAAATCTTTATGATCAATTTCTGGAATTACTCCTCCACCTACAATTAACACATCTTTGATTCCTTTCTTTTTTAGAGTTTTTACAACTCGTGGAAACAATGTGCCATGTGCTCCATTTAACAAACTCATTGCTACAGCATCTACATCTTCATCTTCTGCAATCTGTGCAATTCTATCAGGTGTGGCAAATAATCCTGAATAAATCACTTCCATGCCTGCATCTCTAAATGCTCTACATAACACTAGGGCTCCTCTATCATGACCATCTAGCCCTAATTTCGCAACTAAAATTTTGATATTTCTAGATGCTGCCTTTTGCTTCATGAACTAATTTTGTCATGTATATTTTAAAAGGTTTAGTCTTTAACAAAAATCCACAAATTTGTAACTCTTCTGTCTTTTTTGTACTGTTTGAAATAATAATCTGGTATTCTTCATTGATCGGGTCATTTTTTAATCAAAATTAAATTTATTCTACTGAACTATCTGTTTAAATTAGACCTGAAAATTATTTCTGTATGTCTAATGATTCTAACAACACAATTTTCATTGGTAAAAAACCTTTGATGACTTATGTCACCTCAACTATAGTCCAATTAGCTACAAAACCTAATGTCCTTATCAAAGCAAGAGGATTGACTACTTCTATTGCAATTGATGTTGCACAAATAGTACTGAAGAAAACAAAACCTGCATTTGAAATTGATAATGTTTCAATAAATTCAGAATCTCTAGTTTCTTCAGATGGTAAAAACAGAGATGTCTCTACAATAGAAATTTCAATTAAAAGGACTGCTGCATAAGGTTATTGACATGGTAGCTGCGAATTCAACTCCTAGCTGTTTACGTTGTGGAAAGAATTCTCTTTTAACTGATGATGTTACTGGTGAACAATTTTGTTCAAAATGCGGTTATGTAGTTTCAGAAAAATCTCAAGAATCTGGACCTGAATGGAGATCATTTCAAAAAGATGGTGGGGCTGATCCTGCTAGAACTGGTGCACCATCATCATTAATGATTCACGATATGGGATTATCTACTGTTATCAATCCATTAAACAAAGATGCATCTGGAAAACCATTATCCACATCAATGAAAAGTACTATTGAGCGTCTTAGAACTTGGGATAGTAGAAGTCAAGTTCATGAACCTGTAGATAGAAATCTTAGACAAGCACTTAGCGATTTAAATAAATTAAAAGATAAAGTATCTGTTCCTGCAAATGTTCTTGAAAAAGCAGCTTACATTTACAGAAAGGCATTAGAAAAAAAATTAGTTAGAGGTCGTTCTATTTCTGCAATGATTGCTGCATCTCTTTATGCAGCTTGTAGGGATACTGAAACTCCAAGAACTCTAAAAGATATTGCAGATTCTGCAAATGTAAAACGAAAAGATATTGCAAGATGTTATAGATTACTTCACCATGAATTAGAATTAAAAATGCCAGTAGTTGATTCTATTCAGTGTATTGCCAGAATTTCTAGTAAATTAGAAATTTCTGAAAAAACAAAACGTTATGCAGTTAAAGTACTCAAAGATGCACAAGAACGCAAAGAATCTGCAGGAAAAGATCCTATGGGACTTGCAGCAACAGCATTGTATCTATCATGTGTTAAAAATGGTGTATCTATTACCCAAAGAGACCTTGCAGAAGCTGCTGGTGTAACTGAAGTTACTATACGAAATCGTTACAAGGGATTAAAAGCAGATCAATCTACTAAACCAAAACCTTCTTCTGATTAATTTTAAAAATATTTTTTTAAAATACAGAATCTACTTAAAGCGTATTTCAATCATCCAAATTATGGATACTGTTCCTATTAATTACAATTTAACTTTTGAACCTGATTTAAAAAAATTTATTTTTACTGGAACTGAAATAATTACTGCATCTTGTAAAAAATCTACTAATCAAATTACCATGCATTGTGCAGAACTAAAAATAAAATCTTGTATTGTAAAGTCTGGTAACCATATTGTTTCATCTACTGTTAAAACAAATGAGAAAAAAGAAGAACTTTCAATTAAACTTGGAGAAAAAATTAAGGGAACTGCAACTATCTCCTTAACCTTTCAAGGAATTCTTAATGATAGATTATTGGGATTTTATCGTAGTAAATATGAGCAAAATGGCAAAACCAAATACCTAGCAACTACTCAATTTGAGGCAGCAGATGCCAGACGTGCATTTCCTTGTTGGGATGAACCTGAATCAAAGGCAACATTTGAAATTTCAATTATTGCAGACAATCAATACAGTGCAATATCTAACATGCCTGTTAAATCTAAGAAAAAGATTAAAACTAAAACTCTCTATACATTTCAAAAAACTCCTCTTGTTTCAACATATCTTATTTATCTTGGTGTGGGTGAATTTGAATATCTTACAGGCAAAGCTGGTAAAATTCAGATAAGGGTTGTAACTACAAAAGGAAATACCTCCAAAGGAAAATTCTCTTTAGAATTAGGAAAAAAACTTCTCACATCATATGAAAAATATTTTGGAATAAAATTTCCTTTACCTAAACTTGATTTAATTGCAGTACCTGATTTTGCAGCAGGTGCAATGGAGAATTGGGGTGCAATTACTTTTAGAGAGACAATTTTACTTTATGATCCAAAAACATCTTCTACTAGAACTAAACAATTCATTGCAGAAGTAATTTCACATGAAATTGCACATATGTGGTTTGGAAATCTAGTTACAATGAAATGGTGGAATGATTTATGGTTAAATGAAAGTTTTGCAACTTTCATGGCGACAAAATTTGTTGACAAGTTTTATCCTGAATGGGATTTGTGGAATCAATTTGTTGAAGATGCAATGAATGTTGCAATGGGTCTTGATTCATTAAAAACAACACATCCAATAGATGTCAAAGTAAATTCTCCTGCTGAAATCCGTGAAATTTTTGATGCAATTTCTTATGATAAAGGGGGATGTGTATTGCGTATGCTTGAAAATTATGTTGGGGAGCCAAATTTTCAAAAAGGACTGAAAAAATACCTTTCTGATTTTAAATACAAAAATGCAAAGGGCCAAGATTTGTGGGATGCTATTGGAAAGGCATCTGGAATGCCTGTAACTTCTATGATCAATACGTGGTTAAAACAACCTGGATTTCCAGTAGTTGAAATTAACCAGGATGGTAGTAATTTGAAATTAAAACAAAAAAGATACTTGCTTGAACCTAATAAAAAATTCAGTAAAGGTTTGTGGTCTATTCCTTTGTCTTTAGGACTTGAAACCGAAACTACTAACAAACTATTTTCTAAAAAATCCATGTCTGTAAAACTACCCAAGAATACCGTTGGATTTGTTGCAAATTATGGTAGAAAAGGATTCTACCGTGTAAAATATGATGAGGGAATTTTACTTGATCTTAAAATGCTCGTTGATCAAAAACGCATACCTGCTATAGATAGATGGGCAATTCAAAATGATTTGTTTTCACTTTGTGTTTCTGGAGATGAACAAGTAAGAAACTATCTTGATTTCTCTGATGCTTATTTTGATGAAGATAGTTATCTTGCATCAGTTAACGTTGCACATAATTTAACTTCATTGTATTTTCGTGCATTTGATGAGCCATTTGTAGAAGAAATTAAAAGTTACACCATTAATTATTTCAGAAAAATTTTATCTAAACTTGGATGGGAACCTAAAAAAACTGATAAACACACTGATGCATTATTGCGTACATTTACCATATCTGTTTTGGGTAAGATGAATGATGATGATGTAACTAATGAGGCACTTAAAAAATATAAAAAATTCTTAAAATCTCCTAGTTCATTATCTCCTGATTTGATAGAATCTATTTGTTCCATTGCAGCTTGGAATGGAAATTCAAAAACTTTTGTTGAATTAAAGAAATTATATACAAATGCAAAAACCATGGAGGAAAAACTTCGTTTCTTGGGCGCAATGTGTGGATTCCAAGACAAAAAATTACTTTTAAAATCCCTTGACTTTTCACAAACCTCTGAGGTTCGTTCTCAAAATATGCAATTACCAATAATGAAAATTGCTGCAAATCCTTATGGTGAGAAAGTTTTATGGCCATGGTTAAAGAAAAACTGGAAAAAAATCAATAAAAAAGTTGGACATGGAAATCCTTTGTTTAATCGAATTGTGGCAAGTATTGTTGGTGTGGCTGATGATTCTATGGAAAAAGAAATTAAATTATTTTTTAAAAATAACCCTACTCCTGGTACTGAACGAACTCAAACTCAAACTTTAGAACGAATTAGAATAAATTCAAAATTTCTTAGAAATATGAAAAAAGAATTCAAACATGGCTAAAAAATTAGGACCTCCAATTTTTCTTGGCGTGTTTACTGTCTTGGCACTTGTTTTTTTAACTGGCGGTGCAACTGATGATAAAGATCCTCTTCGTGAAAATTTTCAAATAGAGGCCGTTTACTATGACTCTGGATATGTTGAAATCTCTTATTTTGATAAATCTGATAAAACAATCTCTGTTGTACTTGAAATTCTTGGAATGGATGACTCTTTTCAAAAAACCTTTTCTAATTCTGAATTTATTGAAATTGTTCAGTTTCCAATAAAACCAAAGTATGGTTGGGCTATTCATCCAATAGTTTTAGAAGTTGAACATGAAGAGTTTGGTCACATTCAAATTAAAACAGAGATTCATGAAATTGATACTCCTATCCCTAACACTATCTATGCAACACAATAGATCAGATTCAAAGATTTTATTGCACCTTCTAAATCATACTGTATGATGGATTTGCTTTCTGATTTAAAAAAAGGAAAACGTGGAGCAATTGCAAAAGCAATTACCCTTGTTGAAAATGATCAAAAAGAAACAAAAAAACTCTTAAAAAAAATTTTTAAAGATTCTGGAAATTCTAGTATAATTGGAATTACTGGACCTGCAGGAGCTGGTAAAAGTTCTTTGATTAACAAAACTGTAATTTCATTAAAAAAATTAGGTACAAAACCTGCTGTATTGGCAATTGATCCGACCAGTCATGTTACTGGTGGAGCAATTTTGGGTGATAGAGTTAGAATGAATGAATCTACTGATTCTGGAACCTATATCCGAAGTATTGCCTCTCGTGGTGCAACTGGAGCTGTTTCTCGTTCATTACGAAATAGTATTAGAATTTTAGAATATGCTGGATTTAACCCCATAATTATTGAAAGTGTTGGAGCTGGACAAACTGAAGTTGAAATATCTAATATTGCTGATATCACTGTTGTTGTTTTTAATCCAAACACTGGTGATAGTATTCAAACCATTAAAGCTGGTTTGACTGAAATTGGGGATATCTATGTAGTAAACAAAAGTGATCTTGCTGGAACAAATCAACTTTTTGATGCAGTACGTGATTTTATTGGGGATTCTGCAAGAAATCCAACTATCTTAAAAACATCTGTTAAAAAGAATTCCGGTATTGCCGTTTTTGCAAAAACTCTCAAAGATATGATGATTATAAAAAATAAATTCAAAGCAGATAAAGACTTTGAAAGATCTGAAACTGAATTAAAAGAAATTGTTTTAAACAACATAAAAGAAAAGATTGATGAAATGCTAGAATCTGATAAAATTTTCTTAAAATATCTTAAAAAATTACAATCAAAAACTATTGATCCATTTACTGCCGGTGATAAAATTACAAAAACTCTGTTAAAGTGATATTATGACTGTAAAAAAATCCAACACAAAATCAAAAGTATCTGAAAAGAAAATATTTACTGATTCTACATATCCTGTAAAGCGTATTTATCAAAAATCCCCAAAAAAGAAATCTACTGAAGATGCTGGAAAATATCCTTTCACACGAGGAATACATCCAGGAATGTTCCGTGAGAGATTTTGGACTATGAGACAGTACTCTGGATTTGGTGATGCAAAATTAACTAATGAGCGATTCAAGTTTATGCTTGATAAAGGTCAAACTGGTCTTAGTATGGCATTTGATTTGCCTACTCAAATTGGATATGATTCTGATTCCCCACAAGCTGAAGGTGAAGTCGGTAAAGTCGGAGTCTCCATTACATCAATTAAAGATATGATGACTGCCTTTGATGGAATACCTCTTGGCAAAGTAAGTTCTTCAATGACAATTAACTCTACAGCTTCTACATTATTGGCATATTACATTGCAGTTGGTGAATCTCAAGGATTCAAAAGCAATGAACTTCGAGGAACCACTCAAAATGATATTTTAAAAGAGTACATTGCAAGAAATACCTACATCTATCCTCCAGAACCTTCTATGCGATTAATTGGTGATATGATTGAGTTTTGTGCAGAAAAAGTTCCATCATGGTATCCTGTTTCAATATCTGGATACCATATGAGAGAAGCTGGTTGTACTGCAACACAAGAAATTGCATTTACTTTGGCAAACGCAATTGCATATATTCAAACTTGTTTAGATAAGGGATTGAAAATTGATGATTTTGCACCACGTTTGTCCTTTTTCTTTTGTTGTACTATTGAATTCTTTGAGGAAGTTGCAAAGTTTAGAGTTGCAAGAAAAATATATGCAAAAATTTTAAAAGAAAAATTCCATGCAAAAAATCCACGATCTTTACAATTAAAATTCCATACTCAAACTAGTGGTGAATCATTAACTGCTCAACAACCAAATAATAACATCATACGTGTGGCAATTCAAACAATGGCAGCCGTTGCAGGTGGTACACAATCACTTCATACAAATTCTAGAGATGAGGCCCTTGCACTTCCAACACAGGAATCTGCAAAAATTGCACTTCGAACTCAACAAATTGTAGCACATGAAAGTGGTATTACAAAAACTGCTGATCCTCTTGCAGGTTCTTACTACCTTGAAGACCTCTGTGATAAAATTGAGGCTGATGTTTGGAAATATCTCAAGAAAATTGAAAAAATGGGTGGTTCTGTTAAAGCAATTGAAAAAGGATTTTTCCAATCTGAAATTAGAGCAAATGCATATCGTCTTAAAAAAGAAACAGATAGCGAAGAAAGAATCATTGTTGGTGTGAATAAATATGCTGAAGAAGAAGAGCAACCAGAATTACTTCGAATTGATGGTAGAATTGAGATTCAACAAAAGAAGGCACTTAAAAAATTACGTGCCGATAGAGACTCTACTAAATTAGAAAAAGCACTATCTGCAATGCAGAGTGCTGCTGATACTGAAGAAAACCTTATGCCATACATTGTAACTGCCGCAAAAGCATTTGCAACTACTGGTGAAATTAGTAATTCCTTTAGAGAAGTATTTGGGCAATATCGTCCAAAAGAGGTCTTTTAGATGAAAATTGATCATATTGCAATTGCTGTAAATGATGTGGAGGAATCTGCAAAAGTGTATCAACAAGCATTAGGTGCAGATAGTGTAGAATTTGAAACAGTAGAGTCTGAGGGAGTTAAAGTTGCTATAATTGAGTTAGAAAATGGACGTATTGAATTGATGCAACCTACCAATGATTCAAGTCCGATTAAAAAATTCCTAGATAAGAAAGGCCAAGGATTACACCACATGGCCTTAGATACTGATAATATCGAAGGTGAAGTGAGTAGAATGGAGGGGTGTGGAATACAATTTTTAGGTAAAATTAGGCCTGGTTCTGCTGGAACTAAAGTTACTTTTATTCATCCAAAATCATTGCACGGTGTATTGGCAGAATTATGTTCTCACCCAAAAAACTGATTTAGTTTTTTTAAATAATTATATTTCAAGTTTATTTTCTAAACTAGTCAGTTTTTCTAAAATTTTATCCTTTTGAGATTGTAAAATTTGTAATTCATCTATGTCTTTTTTTATCTCAATTATGCTTTTTAAAATACCGCCATTTGATTTTAACTCTCCAAAAATTATTCTATCGAATCCTTCAGTTTCTGTTTTATCTATTTCTTGAATCCCTTCTGGTAAAATTTCATAAATTTTAATTAATTTGCCTTCTTGTCGTTGTGGTGACATTAGTATGAATTGATTTTTTCTTAATTTTTCTACTTCCTCTTTGATTTTTTCCTCCGTAATTCCTAGAATTTCTATAATTTGATCTAGATTGCATGATTTTATTTGTAATAATCGTAATATCTTTCCCCAAATTGGAATGTTAGAACTCCAAAGTATTTCACGTGCTAGTTCTGTAATTGAAAAAGATCCATCACTGTTTGATGAAATAAATTTTCTATCTCTTAACGATGCTAATGTATCTAATATTTTTCCAATTCCATGTCTTTTTAATTCTGAATTTTCTAAATTATTTTCATTAAATGTGCCCTTTTCTTTAATTGCTAGATGTAATATTTCCAAATCTATAGTTCCTAATTTTCTCATATCTTTTCCACTTGAAGAATATATGTGGATTATCTATGTATAATTTTATGGTTCTATATCAACTTCCAAAATTATCTTATGAGTATAATGAATTGGAGCCATTTATTGATGAAGAAACTATGAAAATACACCATTTGAAACATCATCAGGCATATGTTGATGGATTAAACAAATCCCTTGCTGAGATTGGTGCTGCATCCCATCCAAAATACATTTCAGCAATTTTATCTGAATTAACATCTATTCCTAAAGAGGGAAGATCTGGAATAAACTTTTTTGGTGGTGGTTTTGAGAATCATAGATTATTTTGGGAAACTTTAATTCCTGCCGGTGATAAAATCCCTGGAGGAAAATTAGAAGATCAAATTGATGTGTATTTTGATAATTTTACAAATTTTAAAAAAATATTTTCTGAAAAAGCACTTTCTGTTCAAGGCAGTGGATGGTGTTGGTTAGTTTTTAATGAAACATATCATAAAATAGAAATTATTACAACTTCTAATCAAGATAGTCCTTGGACTCTTCAAAAAACACCTTTGCTTGGATTAGACATGTGGGAGCATGCATTTTATTTAAAATATCAAAATAAAAAACCTGATTATGTTGAAGCATGGTGGAATGTAGTTAATTGGGATTATGTTGAAAATCGATTCACTGAAATTTTTTAATCCTCTAAAATCTTAATTTTTTAACTTCTTTGCATTTTAAATTAATAATCCCTTCAAAAAATTCATTAATACTTTGGGGTAATTGTAATCATGGATATGATGTTAGAAGAAGAATTAATTGATTTAATGACATTTTGTTTGCAAAATTCTGATTCTATTGAAATAAATGAAAAACATTCTAGGATTACTGAAATTGGTGGTGACATATACGCTGATGGTGGTGCTGATGCCATTGAAAATTTTTCTTTTGTGTTAAAAAATAGAATTATTCAAGAAATTGAAAAAGATCCATCCCCATTGCTCTCGCTATGGGACGGCCTAACTAGTAAATAGCCGAATTAGATTTTCTGTTGAAAATCTTATCCTCTACCTATTCTAAAAATGGCTGTACTGCATGTTGGGCATGTGCCTTTGATTGCAGGTTTACCATTTTTCATGGTGTATGGTCCAGCATTACCGATTTCTCGTTTGTCTCGACACTTTACACAATATCCTATTGTCATAATTCCTTTAGGCTTGTTGTTGTATTAGCGAGATCTTGTTGATTTTTTTTCACTATTAGGCAAATATCCGATCTAATTTTTTATGTTCTACAACAGCATTTTTTGTATCGGTTATTTTTTTAATTTATTTTAAAATTTTTTACAACTAAACTTTTTGTTGTAATAATTTTTCCTGGATTTAAAATATTGTTTGGATCCATGTATTTTTTAATTTTTTTAAACACTTGAATATTTTTTTGACCGTATTGTTTTTTTATAAATTCTGAACGTGCAAGTCCATCACCGTGTTCTGCAGAAATTGTTCCTTTATTTTTAATTATTTCATCAAAATATTGAATTGCAATATTTTTAATTTTTTTGTTATTAATTTTTTCTGAAATTAGACGAACATGGATATTTCCATTTCCCATATGTCCATACATTATTGATTTTACTTTGTACTTTTTTTCAATTTTTTTTATTATTGAAAATAATTTTGGAAGATTTTCCAAAGGAACTGCTGCATCTTCAATTACATGTGGAACTCTTTTTTCTTTTTCTATTGATTTTAAACTATAATGTAGTGATGAGTCTCTGTACCTCCACCATTTTTGCATATCTTGATTTTTATCTAATTTTTGTATGATTTTTCCAGATGTTGCTGATTTAATTTCCCTTTCTTTTGTTCGAATTTTTTCATCATATTCTACAAAGAGTAAACATTTTGTATTTTTACTAAAATTAAATTTAATTTCTTTTAGTGTATTTTTATCTACAAATTCTAATGTAGATGGGCTTGTTTTGTTGATTTTGAGGCTATTTTTTGCTGCTTCAAAAATTGATTTGTATTCAATTACAAAAAGAATTCTTTTTTTAGGATTATCTATGATGTTTAATTTTGCTGAAAGTATAATTCCTAATGTCCCTTCTGAACCTATAATTATTTTATGAGCGTCTTTATCTGATTTTATTTTATCTATTCTATATCCTGAAGAATTTTTTGATGTTTTTGGAATTTTCCTAGTATCTGTTTTGATCATTTTAAAAATTTTCTTTCCAACTTTTTTATTTTTTGGTAATTTTATTTTATTTCCATTCCCATCAATGAATGTAATTTCAGATACATTATCTATCATACTTCCATATTTTAGACTACGACTTCCACTTGAATTATTTCCTAACATTCCTCCAATTGAACAAAAATTTCCAATTGATGGATTTGGTGGAAAGAACTTTCCAACTTTTTCTAATTCTTTGTCTAATTTTCCTTTTAGAACTCCTGAACTTACAACTATTGATTTTTTATTTAGTTTAATTGAATTCAAATTTTTCATATCCATTATGATTCCGTTGTTTAATGCACTTCCTACTAATCCTGTTCCTGCTCCTCTTACTGTAACTGATGTCTTGAATTTTTTTGCAATTTTAATTGTTTTAATTACATCTTTTTCATTTTTTGCAATAACTACAATCTTTGGAATTATTTGATATGCACTAGCATCTACAGAATAAAATTTTCTGAATTCTTTTTTGCATGATACCTCTCCTTGAATATTTGATTCTAATGTTTTTAAAATTGATTTTTTCATATGTCTAGTCTAAATCTTTATTCTGTAGTAATCCCATCTTTCAGGATCAAATTGTGTTACAAACTCTGCACTTTCTTTATCTATTCTTGCTTTGATTACGTCTCGTAATGCAAAACTTGTAAGATAATCATATTTCATAGAATGTGCCTGCATGATGAACATGTGTCTCATCTCACTGCCTCCTCGTAACCCCCAATATCCCATTTTCAAGGCTAATGGTTCTAAAAATACTGTATTTTTTAGACCAAAATTCTCATCTTTTATTTCTTCACGCAATTGGTATTTTTCAAGAGGTCCTCCTTTGGAAAAACCTACAATTTCTCCATTTCTGTCATTTAGTCTTAATGTGTTAACTATGGTTTCAGGATCACTGATTGATTCTTTGAAATTTTCTTTTCCAAATTGTAATGGCTTTGGTAATTCTAAAAATATATCAAATAATGTTTCTGCAAAATTTGGATCCTTTTGCATTGATGTATTTTCTATGGTTGGGATTAATTTTAAATTTTCATATGAATAATCTGCTTGGATTGTTATTTCTTGTTGTCTAATTTTCATAAATGATAATACTGTGTCAAAAAAATTCTTTCTCATTTCTTTTGGTAATACTTTGAGAATTGCTTTTGACATTGATGTTTCTGTATTTAATAATTCTTCAAAATATCCAACTGCACTTCTTATAATTAATGATGGCCTCCATGCAAGTGCATGTGCATTCATTTTTGCTTTTTCCATAGCTATTGTAAAATTTCCTAATGCATATCCTGCAATCCTATCCACTACTGATAGATACCATCCCATTTCCATTATGTGTTTTTGTAATTGTTGATTATTTCTTGTTGATTCTGAATTTTCAAAACATTGGGTGATCTCTAATTCTGCATCTTTTTTAATATCTCCTCTCCACGGATATGTGGTTCTTAAAATTAACACCTTAATTATTTCTAAATCTAATTCTGCATCTATCATTAATTTTTGTAGTTTTTTATCTAATGAAATAAATTTTAAAACACTTTTTTCGTGTGGCTTATCTACACTTTTTTGAGGATCAAAATCGTGAAATAATGCTGCAACGTATATGTATTTTTTATCTTCTTCACTAAATTTGATTTTTTCTTGATTTATGGCTAAAAGTGCTCCATACGTCACTTCTAATTCATGATTGATATTGTGATACCCGTAATACTCTGTTCCTAAACCTTGACTTTCAAATAAGTCGATGGTAAAATCCAACATCTCTACATAGCAATTTTTTTGTAAATTATGTTGTGCCATGAGGCTAAGAATTTCTTTTCTCATTGGATGGACGTTTGCAATTTTTTGCAATATATTTCCCCTATGATTCGACTTTTTAAATCTGATCCATACTGTACTCATAATTTTTTATTTTTGTCAAAATTTTAAACACAAGATTCAATACAATTGTTTTTTAGACTTTTTTTAATGCCTATGAATCTAGATTTACTTCAAAACTTGATTCAATACAATATCGAACATCTGCCTTCCTTTACTCTTCATCTTGATGACAAATCCTATGATGTACTTCATGTTTCTATTGTAAATTCATCCATACCTGTCAACGAACCTACCACTAGGGGAGGTGTTTATTTTAGTGAAAAATTTGCTTATAAAATGAAGGGCGAGATAACTGATCTTGGTGTAATTCCACTACTTACAAAAAAAATGCTTGGGCCTAACACTGAATTTGGTGAATTAAAAATTACTGTTAAAATTGAATGTGCTGGAAAACTTGTACCTGTTGAAATTTTTACTAATTTAACAAATAGTGTACAAACTCCAAATTCAATTGAACTTAGTATGATTATCCAAAAATTAGAATTAACCTAAATTTAGATATTTATCATATTTTTCTTTTGATGTTTCATCTGATAACATTTCATATGCTTTGTTAATTTTTATCATTTCTTCATCTGAATCTTCTTTTGTTTTATCTGGATGTGTTTTTTTTGCAAGTTCCCTAAAGTTTTTCTTGATTTGTTCTTGGGTTGCATTAACTTCTAACCCTAAAATTTTATAATAATTTGGTAAATTGTCATTTGTTATGTTTTCTCGAAATTCTTTTTCTTCTTCACTGTTTCCTCTTTTTCCCACTTCTTCATAATCATCCCCCCAATCTGAATGATACTTTTCATATGTTTTATCTTTTTTTGATTCGTGTTCTTTTTTATCATATGATGTTTTTTTTCTCAAAATAACATCTCTGGCTAAGAATAAAAATATCCCAATAACTACAACTGAAAACCCTGTAAACAAAATTATTTTTTCTTCATCTGAAACTTTCAACATTCTATCAAAGTCATTTGTTTGAGCATACGATATGGGGACCACACTAAATATAATTACAAAGATTAATACAATTTTTAATTGATTCATTTTATTTTTCCTATGTTAATCTAAAATCTTCTTTTGCAGTATTTAGTACTACATGTGTTACTGTGTTTTCCACGTTTGGTATTGAAGTTAAACCCTTTACAAACGTGCTTAATTCAGATCTTTCTTTGAATTTTGCTACAAGTATAGTGTCTGTTGTACCTGTAATGTCATACACTGCACAAACGTTCTCAAATTTTGAAATCTCATTTTCAATATTTACAATTTTATCATTTTTAGCTATAATTTCAATTACTGCTGTCAAAGAATATCCTATTTTTTCATGATCAATTCTTGCTGTATATCCCAAAATTATTTTTTCTTTTTCCAACTTTTTCATTCTTGATAATATTGTGACCGTTGAAACTCCCAATTTTAGAGCTAATTGCCTTGCTGATTGCCGTGCATCCACAGTTAGATGTTTGATAATTTTTTCATCTATGTTATCTACAACCATACTATATGATAGTAAAAAATTTATTTAAATTTTCGGGTAATATTTGTAAATTTGTTTAAAATTTTATTATTTTACATTTAACTTCAAATTTAATACAAATAACAACTATTACCAATTGTGCCTGACATTGAAGAACTTGTATTGAAAGGAAAATCATTTTTGGAATCTGGTGATTTTGATAAGGCCCTTGGATTTTTTGAACAGGCTTTGCTGTTAAATCCACAAAATCCTGATCTTTGGAATTACAAAGGAACTGCTCTTAGAAGTTTAGGTCGTTACAGTGAATCTATGGAGTGTTTTAACAATTCATTAAAAATTGACCCACGTGACAAGTTCTCATCTTAACCATTCACTGTAATCTACAAACTACTTTTTAATCATACTTGCATATGGTAATCATGACAAGAACTCAAAGAAGAAGAGATACTGTAAATCCTACAAGGGATGGAAAACATAATCCTATCTGTGTTGATCCTGATTGTAAAGATTGTTAACAAGTAAAAATAAGTAAATCCTTTTTACTTTTATTTTATCTTTTTAGGCTAATTTTTACTTGGGTTATATCATCATCACTTGGGGTTTAATTGAAAATATCTTGTTTAGTAATTAATGCAGGCATTGGTATCTCAAAATTCTGATGAAATTATCTCTAAAGAATCCAAAGATCACTATATTATTGACAATATCTTACAAACTACGTTGAATGAAGAAATTTCTGAGTTATTTTTACAAGCTAATGACTGTGTTGATGATGAAAATTTTCTAGATGCATTAAATTTTTATGATTTAATATTGAAAAAGGATTCTAAACATATCTCTGCTCTTATCGATAAGGGCATCACTTTACAAAACTTGGGTCGAATTAAATCTGCTATTCGTTGTTATGATGAGGCTCTCATTATTTCCCCTGATAACCTTGATGCCTTAATCAACAAAGGTTCTGCTTTTCACTTGAATGAACAATACCTTGATGCAATTGATTGTTATGATATGGCTCTTCAAATTGATGCCAAATGTTCTATGGCTCTTGCTTACAAAGGACTTTCTTTAGGTGAATCAGGAAAACTTTCTGAAGCCATTAATTATTTCAAAAAAGCATTATCTATTGACAAACATTATGATTTGGCACAAATTTCTAAAGATACTGCTCAAGAACTCTTAAATTCACTAAACGAAAAAAAATCTAAAATACTGTAACATCGCCAGGTGCTGGTTCTCTTGTAGTTTGTTTTTCATTTGATTCAAAGAAATCACTATGTTTTGTATTTTGATGCTCTCTTAGTTTTTCAATATCTTCAAAACCTTCATGACACAAGTAGCATTTTGGTTTATGTTCATCTACTAATGGAAGTACCATGATATTTTGTATCTAACTGGTTACTTATTTCTTAAGAGTATAAGGAATATATCCTGATTACTAAGACGAGCAGTATGTTGGAGCAACTTATTGGTGATTCTCAAGCATTGGATCGAGCTCTTGCTGGTGAAGAATTATCTTACAAAGATGGTTTAGAATTAATGAATTATGATAACTTGCATTTACTTGGAGCTGTTGCAGACTCTACACGAAAAAAATTAGTTGGAGATACGGTAACTTTTGCTGCATCATATTACATGAATTATACCAATGTTTGTGCTGCTAGTTGCCAAATGTGTGCTTTTTATCGTAAAGGAGATGAAGATGATGCTTATACGTTAACTCCTAAAGAAATTGAACAACGTGTTGGACTTGCCAAACAAATGGGTGCAACAGAAGTTCACATTGTTGGTGGGTTCCATCCAAAACTTCCTTTAGAATATTATGAAGATATGATGCGGGCTATTAAGACAAGTCATCCTGAATTAAATATTAAAGCACTAACTGCAGCTGAGATTTTTTATTTATCAAAACTTACAAAAATTTCTACTAAAGAAATTTTATCTAGATTAAAAGATGCAGGATTAGATTCCATGCCTGGTGGAGGTGCTGAATTATTCCACCCTGATGTTCGTAGTAAAATTATTAGAGGAAAATGTTCTGGCCAACAATGGCTTGATGTAATTGAAGAAGCTCATAACATGGGAATTAAAAGTAATGTCACAATGTTATATGGCCATATTGAAAAACCAGAACATATCATTGATCATTTGATAAAAATTCGTGAATTACAAAAGAAAACAAATGGGTTTGTCACACTAATTCCTTTAAAATTTAGTTTAGATAATACTGAATTAGAACAACAAGGATTGGTAAACAATGAATGTTCTTCTGTTTATGATTTGAGAATAACTGCGTTATCTAGACTTATGCTTGCAAACACTCTGAATAATATTTCTGTTTATTGGGTTGCATATGGTAAAAAATTAGCTCAAGTTGCATTATCTCATGGTGGTAGTGATTTAGTTGGAACTGCGTTTGGTGAAGAAATTTATCGTGCAGCTGGTAAACCTACAACTTCATCTGTTGATGAATTAGCTACCATGGTAAAAGAAATTGGACGTGTACCTGCACAAAGAAATACTCATTTTGGAATTTTAAAACAATTTTAACTCATTTGTTTTTTAATTGATTCAACCTTTTCTTCCATTCTAACTTGTTTATCCTTTCTTGAATCTATTTTTATTATAACTTCGACTCTACTTATCCCTAAATTATGAACTGTTGCCATCATATTTTTTGTTGCTTGATTGATGGTATCTATGTCATCTGATTCTAAAACAGTTCCCATAGAATTTATTTCATATCTTAAATTCTCTAAATTTTTAATTGACTCTATTGCTTTTGCAATGTAAAAACTAGCACTAGTAGTTCTAGTTGCCATTGGATATATGCTAACTTCTGCTTGAATCATATTTTTTTTAGACTAATTTGAGATTAAAATGTTTTAGTCATTCTACTTTCTTTTCTACATTTTTTGTTGGTTTACCTTTTTTTCTACGTGCTCCAAAACTAATCAATACCAGTAAAAATCCTAAACCAAATACAATTCCTGCTAATGTATTATAATCTGCATTTTCTTGTTCTGCTATCATTAAATCTATTACTTCTTCTTCTGTCATTCCTGCTTGACCTATTGGAGTTGCAGCATTGATGTTTATTGTAAATACCAATCCTACAATTATCATTGCCATTCCACCCAATAACATTTTTTTATTTACAAGAACCATCTTTGAAATTAATTTATTTTTATCATATATTAGGTAATTCAATTTTTTAATTAAATTTGACGTGAGTTTGTAAATTTTGAATTTAATAAAAGTTACAAAGTCTTGAGTGTTTTTCTCAAAACAATTTGTTTATGTTATCTGTGATTTTGGAAGCAATCTCTGCAATATACAGGTCTGTCTTCCTTTGGTTGAAATGGTACTTGACAATCATTTCCACAATCTCCGCATTTTGCATCATGCATTTCTCGTGGTCTTTCATCTCTTCTACCGAATCTAGAACCTCTATCATTTCCACCTGATCTTCCACCAAATCTACCACCTTGTCGTGGCTCTGGTTTATGATTTTGGAAACATTCTCTGCAATATACAGGTCTGTCTTGTTTTGGTTGAAATGGTACTTGACAATCATTTCCACAATCTCCGCATTTTGCATCAAACATTTCTCTATCTTCTCTATTGTATGACATATTTTCTAATTTTTTTCAAATTCTTCTGTAATTAAACCATTGTAAAAATATGTCTTTTTTTGAAGATTATTGATCTCTTAATTCTTTGTTGAATGTACTTTCTATACTAATTATCTTACATTGTCATTCCAGGCATTGACATTCCACCATGACCTGAATCAATTGTCTGTTTTGGATTTAGACTTGTATCATGATGACATGGTTTGTTGCATACTGGACAAAATTTTCTATCTAACACAATACACTGACAAATATGATTTTTTACATATGCTTGAGCTGCTTGATTCCATTCTCCAGTACCATTACAATACACACAAACATTTGTGGAACTTGAACCTACTCCTTTACAAAAATCACATACATCTTCAGTCATATCTTTCCTATTCTTTTGAATCAATATATTTCAAGATACGTTGTGTTTCTATTTTTTTTTAAAATAATTTTAGAACATAGTTAAAGGCTTCATAATTCGGCAATATTCATCAATTTTGAGGAAATCAGAGAGAACCCGTTGATATAATCATCAGCAAATTTCTATAATTTTTAAAGTAAATAATTCTTATTCAAATTTCATATACTCTATAGTTTTTTTAGATATATGGAAGAAATTAAGAATGATCATGATAACAATTTAGTTTTATCTGATTTTGTAAATGATTGGATCTTAGAACCAATAATTGATTCTCTAAATAGACAAAACATTATTTTTAGATTAACTACTAAAGGCAATGAATATTTTAAAATTTTAAACAAAAGTCCTGGATATCCATTCAAAAACAATCCTACGTTAAAAATTATGATTAATCAAAAAATTATTACTCCAATAATTAAAAAAGAAGGAGAAATTGGATATACTTTAACATTAATTGGTGAAAAACATTATGATTTTTTAAAAACATGGAAAGCAAAAAATGAAAAAAATTAAATTATTATTTTTTTAAAAATATCTAAAATTATTAAAACAACTACTCTGGTGGTCTTTGAACAAATACATTACAAACAAGTGCATCTGTTTTAGTATCTCTATGTTGAACTTTACATGTAACAAATTTTCCTTTTAGTGCTCTTTCCAAATCTTCTTTGGTTTGTTCTGGACGTTGTCCATCTTCTGAATCTTTAATCAAACCCATGATTATTTTTTCAGTTTTTCCATAATCTCCTTTGTTATCTTTTCTAGTGTGGCTGACAAGTAATCTAAATGCACTTCCTGTTAAAACTTCTAAAACAGCTCCACCAATTCCATCGCCATCAAGATCATCTGCCATGATGTAATTATTTTTTTTGTTCTATAATTACTTGGTGGCTATACTAATTTCAAAATCTGGAACTAGTCCTTTTTCTTTTGCCATTTCAAATAATTTTCTAATGGCTTGCTCTCCAGGATCTCCCATGTTAACTGTAACTTGATTTACATACATTTTTACAAATTTTTCAATTAAACTTCGCTCTTTTCCTCTAGAATATTGCATTGCATATTCTAATGCATCCTCAAAATTCTTTATTCCAAATTCTATTGATGATTGTAAATATTTGTCAAATTTTACGATTGTTTCCATGCCCAATTCTGTTTTCATTACATTGATTCCTAATGGTACTGGTAATCCGTTTGTAGTTTTATCCCACCATTCACCAACATCTAAGATTTTTACATTTCCTTCTTGTTCATATGATAGTTGAGTTTCATGTATGACTAATCCTACATCTACTTCTCCTGATTCTACTGCTTTTGGAATGTCACTGAAATTCATCTCTACATAATCAAACTTTCCAATCATTAATTGCAACAACAAAAATGCTGATGTCATTTTTCCTGGAATTGCTATTTTACATTTTTTTAATTCTTCAATAGTCATTTGTTTTTTTGCTGTAACTATTGGGCCATAATTAATTCCAAAACTTCCACCACTTCTTAAAATTGTGTAACCTGGAATGTATGCACATGCATGAACTGAAACTGCTGTAACATCTAACTGTGGATTTGTTGCTTTAAGATTCAAATTTTCAATATCTTCAATTACATGATTTACAGTAAAATCTGGTGATGGGACTTTATTTGTAAACATTCCATAAAACATGAATGCATCATCTGAATCAGGAGTATGGCCCACAGAAATTTCCATGTTTTATCTTTAATCAGTCGTAATAAAAATGCAAATCATTAGACATTTGATAATTTAAAAAACGTTTTTTACTATACGATCATGTTTAATTTTTTTAAAACAAATTCTAAAATTTCTATATTTAAAAATTTTTTAATGATTTTTAACAAATATTTCTTTGATCTTTTCGAAGGCTAAGATTTAATAGCTCATTACTTGGTTTTGCCGATATGGCAAAATTCAAGTCAACTGCAGAAGTTATGAAGATTATCAAGAATAAACAAAATATTCGTAACTTTGGTGTAATTGCACACGTTGATCATGGAAAAACCACAATGAGTGATAGTCTTTTGGCTTATTCTGGAATTATTGCCCCTTCCGCTGCTGGAAAAGCACTTGCTATGGACTTTGATAAAGAAGAACAAGAAAGAGGAATTACTATTTACCAAGCTAACGTTACTTTGCTATTTTCTCAACAAGATCAAGAATATGTAATTAATATGATTGATACTCCTGGACACGTAGATTTTAGTGGAAGAGTTATTCGAAGTCTTAGAGCAATTGATGGTGCTGTAGTTGTATGTGATGCAGTTGAAGGTATTATGACTCAAACTGAAACTGTAACTAGAATGGCACTTGAAGAAAGAGTAAGACCTGTTTTATTTATCAATAAAGTCGATAGACTAATCAAAGAATTGCGATTAACCCCTGAAAAAATGCAGGCACAATTAGCTGAAGTAGTTTCAACTTTTAATCAACTAGTTGACACGTATGCAGAACCTGAATACAAAGAAAAATGGAAAGTCTCTATTCAAGATGCAAGTGTAACTTTTGGTTCTGCAAAAGATAGATGGGCAATTAACACTGATTTAATGAAAGAAAGAGGAATTACATTCAAAGATGTCATTGATGCTTATACTGATGAAAAACTTCCAGAACTTGTAGAAAAAGCACCATTAGCTGATGCCGTTTTGGGAATGGTTGTAAAACATCATCCTGCACCACAAGATGCCATCAAATACAGAATTCCACAAATTTGGAAAGGTGATTTAGAATCTGATGTTGGCAAGGCATTACTTGCTGGTGAAGATGATGGTCCAACTATTATGATGGTTGTAAACATGGTATTAGATCCTGCAGCAGGTCCTGTTGCAATTGGAAGATTATTTTCTGGAACTATCAAAGATGGACAGACACTTCACATTATCGATGAAAAAAGAGATGGAAGAGTTCAATCTGTAAATTTCTTTATGGGTAATCAAAGAGAACAAGTTGGTGAACTTGGTGCTGGAAATATTCCTGCATTATTGGGATTAACTGAATGTAGGGCCGGAAATACTTTATCATCTGTTAAAGATATTCCAATGTTTGAAGGTGTCAAATATGTCTCTGAACCTGTTGTCCAAATTGCAATAGAGCCAAAACATCCTAAAGATTTACCTAAACTTGTTGAAATTTTAAGACAATTAACTATTGAAGATCCAAATCTAATTGTAAAAATTGATGAAGAAAGTGGAGAAACTATTGTTGCTGGTATGGGTGTATTGCACTTAGATGTTGCAACTCATAGAATTCAAGATGCAAAATGTGAAATTATAACCTCTGAGCCTTTGATTAACTATAGGGAAACTGTCAAAGGTGGTTGTGAACCAATTATGGCAAAATCTCCAAACAGACATAATAAAATTTTCATGAAAGTAGAACCATTGGAGCCTGAAATTGCTCACATGTTAAGAACTGGTGAAATCAGTGATATGAAAGATAAAAAAGTCGTTGCTGATTTGTTGAAAGGTGCAGGTTGGGATACTGATACTATCAAAAGAGTAATGAGATTTGATTCACGTGGTAATGTTTTGATTAATGGAACAAAAGGTGTTCAATTTGTTCAAGAGTCAACTGATTCTATTAATTCTGGATTTGATGATGTAATGAAAGAGGGTCCTCTTTGTAAAGAACAAATGAGAGACTGTAAATTCATCTTCACTCACTTTGTTCCTCACGAGGATACTGCACACAGAGGTCTATCTCAATTGGGACCTGCATCACGTAGGGCTTGTATGGGTTCATTATTGACTGCAGGTACTGCTGTTTTAGAGCCAACATTGGCAATTGAAGTTCGTGTTCCAACTGACTTAGTTGGAAATGTTGCAACAATTCTTTCTGGTAAACGTGGTAAAGTTTTGGATATGCAACAAAAAGGTGCATCTAGCATTGTAATTGGTGAGATTCCAGCTTCTGAAACTTTTACATTATCTGAAGCCATGAGAGGTCAAACTGCAGGACGTGCAACATGGAATACTTCTTTTAAAGAATGGACTGAAGTTCCAAAATCTATGTTAACTACTGCTGTAGCTGATATTAGAAAACGAAAAGGATTAGCACCTGACCCACCTGGCGTTGGCGAATTTATCGATAAAGAATAATCTCTATCTTATACCATAACTTTTAGTTATCATTTAATTCTGAACATGTTACATGGTTACAGTTGATAATAAACGATATCGAGAATTATTAAAAGAAAAAAAATTTTTGGAAGATAATAGACCTTCTGACATCAATGCTATGCGACGATGGAAACATTCTATGGGTAAGATTCTTCAAGAGTTGGAATTATTTCGTTAATTTTTTTTATTTATCTTAAACCTATTATTCTCTAGTTATTTATTCGGGAATGTTTTATGATTGTTTGATGGGATTACTTTACACTAAATTTCATATGGATTTTGATGAATCTGAATGGAAACAAATTTCAAATAATCCTATAGTTTTTCAAACTCAAAAAGATAATGTATCTTTAGATATTGAGGATGTATCTCATAAATCTTACAAATTAATTTTTAAAAAAGATGCTGAATTTCATATGTTTCGAGTTACTGGAAAATTTAGATTAACTTGGAATGATGATGATATTGTTTAAATTATCTAAAAAAAGAAAATACAAGTAATATCATGTCTTTGGAAATTAAAATTAAAACTATCTTAAATGATTTTGATGGTGTATCTTCTGATGAATTTTTACAAATTTTAAATCAAATCATGCTTGAATTTAAAAATAGTATAACCACTGAATATCTTAAAGGTAAAATCCAAAAAATATCTGATTTAACAACTGAATCTGAAAAGAAAAAACAATGTAGACTGCTTTTACCTTACTATAATTGGTATTTACAAGGATTATAGATTAATCTGAATATTGTTTAATCTTAATTAATGCATCATTAATTGGCTCTAGATCCTTTCTTGCTTCTTGTACATTCCCTAATAGTTTGACAAAATACTCTACTCCTGTATTTTCAGCTTTTTCAATATCTGCTTTGTAACATTCTAGTGCTTTTGTTAAAATCTCTAAATCTTGTTCCAGTGATTGAATTGGCATTGTATCAAGTAATATTTTTTCAATTTTTTCTTTTGCTTCCTTAATCATGGGGACTCTTTTTCTTGCTTGTGATTGTAATACTGGGGCAAACATTGCAGCAGCTTCTTTTAATTCTGGACTGAGATGAATTGTTTTTAATCTTTTTTCATAGTGAGTTAAAGATTTTAAAAGAATTTCATATCCTCCTTCTTCTTTAAGATATATTCCACCCGTCCATGATTTTTCAGACATTTACAAAATGGCTATTTTTGTATTATTATAATTTATTTATTCAATGATTTTTTAATTTCTTAAATTAAATTTTATACGTCATAATTTTCTTTGATTGGCTGTTCATTTCTGCTAATCAAATATACTAAAATTCCAGCTAATGTAACTCCCATTCCACTCAAACCTACAAAAGTACCAATATTTTTAATAAATTCTAAAGTACTTTCTACTTTTCCTGGTATCAAATAAAATAATCCTAATCCTAAAACAAACATACTTGTTCCTATAATGATTAGTGGAATCCCTGACTTCATTGTTTTTAAGATCTAATTTCTAATTAATAAATCTCATAATTTTCTTAATTTTTTATTTATTGGTCATGGCATTTTTTAATAGCTTATATTTGACAACTCTTTTTTGACTATTAGTATGGCTGCTAGAAAGAAAATCGATCTTTTAGACATTACACAACAAATTGTCAGTTTGAATCCTAAAATGAGATTTGCAGCAATCATTGATTCAAAGGGAAATATCCGTGAAGGTATTATGAAAAAGGGTCAAACTAGTCTTAATTCTCAAAAAGAAGAAGAGCATTTCTGTAAACAAGTTGCACAAAGAAGAGCTATGAGAAAAGAATTTGATCGTTCATTAGGTAAAGTAAATTACATTCATGTTGAAAGAGAAAATGTTTCCCAGTTAGTCATCTATACTAAAAGAAACATTGTATTTTTCACAGTAGAGCCTGAAACTCCGATAACTACAAAAATTAAACTAGTTGACAAAATTAAAGCCATAACTGTTGATCTCTAGTAATCTTCAATAATTTCTGTTCTTAAATTCTTATGACTTTTCATAAATATTTGGGTGATTCTAAGATGTTTGAATATGATAAACATTATCAAGAATGTCGACAACAAAACAAGCCATTCATTAAAGCAAAAATAAATCCCGTCCATGGAAATTATTACATTAATGTTGATTTGATGACTTGTAACTATATTTTTACAAAAAAAGAACAAGATGAAATTGAAAAATTAATTCAAACTGAAATAACTTTTGTTAGTCTTAATGATTCAAATTTATTTAATGATTATAACATAAATGAAGAAGTTGTTTGGATTGATGGTGTATCTGCAGATCATGTTGATTCCATATGCACTTCACTATTTGATTTAACCCAAAAATATCACAATTAAAATCTGATTAAATTTTTTAATACTTTATCTATTACTTGAATTTCTTTCTTTCTTTCTTTAATTGTTGTTTCATTCCATTTTTTTAAAAATTCTGACTGTTTATCCATTCTTTCTAATTCTGTAACATATTTTATTAGATGTATTTTATAATCATGCAACAAATCTAGATGTTTATTGTGATTTTTTTCAGTTGGAGTTGCCATCCCATTCCTCTTCTTTTACATCTGGAAATAAATCTCTAATTCGTTGTTTGTCTTTATCCATGGCATCTATTCTACTAGTTAGATGTTCTTTAATTGCTGGTTCCCCTTCTTGATTCATCTCTGCTTTCATATCTGTAATTATCTTACTTAATGATCTATAGTATATCATATGTTTTTTCTTTGACTCTTCTGATTTATCTTCAATTTTTTCATCCATGTATTGTCGTATATTCATTGGGAATAAGTAGTTGATCTTTTAAAATTAATTTTAAATTATTTTATTCTGATTGATCTTTTTCAACTAATTCAATTCCTGTGGAAGTTAACCTGGTAATCCATGGGAATAAATGATTTTTTTCTTCATCAATTCCTCCACGTACAAGATTTTCATCAATCAAAAATTTAGCATTTTTAAAAATAATTTCATTATCTATTTCTTTTAATTCTGGAAAGTTATACATGTGCATTTGAGGTATTTTTGAACAACCCTTTAGCCTTGAATAATATTCTAATAAAATTATTTTTCTTATTTTTTCATCCATATTTTCATTCATTACTGATGTCTTAAATTATTTTTAGTAAATTAATATTTCACATTTAATCCTAGAAAAAATAAAATTAGCAGATTTTCTTTCATTCACATTGCCTGCTTGAAAACAAATTTTTGAATGTTTCAAACCTGGTTTGGAAACTTTTCGGTTTCTTTCTTCCTACGATTCTAAATAACACGATTCCAGTTTCTGAACTAGTTCCTTTCAATGCCCATGAACCATTTTTCATTAGGTATGGTTGTGGATTTTTCATAGTCACTTTTTTTCGTGCTTTTATATCGTAAGCTTCTATTCTTGACATTAACTGAAATTAAAAATTTATTATTTTTGATACAGTGTAAAATTTTGATAGTTTTTAGCTGAAAAATAATTTATTTGTAATTTATGTTGCAGGCTCAAATTAATTTAAAAATTATAATTATTACACTAATATTGTAAATAATTTGTTTAATTATCATGAAAATACTCATTGATGAAATGGATGATGGATGGGATGAAAAATTAAAAGAATTGGGTTTTGATGCCTATAGTGTTAAAAAATTAAGGATTGATGGTCACAAATTAAGAACAGATTATTCTGTAATCAATTATGCTAAAGAGAATGATATGATTTTAGTTACTCGTGATACTGAGAGTGGTCAGGCATGTGAAGAAAATGAATTACCATATATCTTACTTGATAATGCTGCAATTTTTAATATTGTTTTAGAGAAATTAAAAAATAATTAATTAACATTCTCTGACTTTGTTTGAGACATTCGCAAATTTTCGAGAATTTCATTTAAAAAATTATCTTCTGGTTGATGTGATATATTATTCATAATTGACTCCCAACAATCTTCAATTCTTCTTTTATTTTGTGAAAACATTTTATCTTTTTTGAATGTTGGATAATATGATAATAATTTCATTATTCCATCAGATGACTGTACAATATGTATCAGGTGTATTGTTGATCTTAACCTTTGATGAAATGAGAATTTCTCATCTCTACTTGTTTTCTCAAAATTAATTATCTCTTCATAAATTATATTAATTTCATTATGTAGATTTTTTAATTGATTGTTAACTGATTCATACAAATTAATTAATTCGTATTCTATGTGTGCTCTACTGTGAACTTTTTTTTCTACCTCCCCTGTTTCTACTAGTGCACTAATTTCTCTATAAACTATTTTTTCATTACCTACTTTTTTTATCACTCTTTTGGCTAATTCGGTTCCTCGTATTTTTCCACTTTCATTTAAAATCCTTATAATTTCTGTTCTGATAATTTGTGAATTTTTATCCATTTTGCTTTATCCTTTTTTTTGATATTTTTTTAAAACTGTTGATTCTCCATCATCTGCAATTTCTTTAATCAATCCTTCCAAAATAATAATTCCTTTTTTTATTGGTTCTTTTTCCATAATTTTATTTTTTAATTTTAGTTTTAATACCATTCTTTCATTATTGACAAAGCTCAACAAACTAACTTTTTCACCCATGTTGAGATTTGTGAAAAAATCTACATATTCTGCTGTTGTTTTTATGGCCATTATTGGTTTTTTATCCTTCTAGTATTTGTTTGAAGTACCTGTAAACTAAGTTTATTTACAATTTTTAGTTAAATTACGCATGGATAGTTGTGATAGTCGTGCCCGTGCTTATAAAAATGGGAAAACTTTTGATGAATGCAAAAAAATTGCAGAATCTTTGAATCCTGACTTTAAACGCCAAATTGTTAAAAATGGGAAAGTTTTGTGGACTGAAATTTTAGAACAAGTAGAATATGATGAGCTAATTTACAAATTAACTCTAAAGTTTCTTAGACGAGATGGGTATGATATTGGAAATCATAAACTTCCTGAAGTTAAAGCATTTAATCATTAAAATTTGTTTTACAACTTCCATCTGCATTTTGTAATTTTTTTGCTAAAATGTATGGTGTAATAATTAAGATTGGAATTGATAATGCAATGAATAATGTCTGTAACTGTGTTAATAATATTGATAATCCAATTCCACTTGCAGTTCCAATAAATATTGAAAGAAAAGTACCTGCACATGTTGGACATGCAATAAATAATCCAGTGGCTGCACCTATACTACTCATACCTTTTCCTTTTTTAGAAATTGCATATGCATTAATTGCAATTGATGCATTTAATGCAACTAGATATGACACTATAATTTGTAATACTAAATTTATGGGAATAACTTGTAATCCTACATGTTCTGTAATGTATATGATAATCTTTGGCATATATCCTGGCCCATCACAACATGGTGCAATAAATCCTGATGGAATTGTTGCTCCATAATGTGTCACAAAATTTATTTCTGGTTGATAAACTAGTGTTCCTGAAACTAGCGAAAAAAATATTCCATATGTGATAAAAATAGCGATAAAAATTTTACGTGATTTTGAATTGTATGTAGTAATTGCAATTATTGATAGTATGTCTTTATCATTATTTTCCACTTTACTTTTATGGTATTTGTACATCCCAAAAGCAATTCCTCCAAAAGAAATGATCATTATAATGTAGAATCCTAACGCAATTCTTTGAATTGTTTCAAATGCACTTGGTGTAAATAATTCAGGATCTTGATATCTTCCATATATCAAAAATAATATTCCAATTGACACAAATCCTAAAATCATTAATTTTTTACCTTTACTGTTTGTCATTGATTGCTCATTTCCTAAAATTTGATTTTTTTCTATGGGATTAAATTCTATCTTAACTAAGTCTGGGCACAAAAATATAGATTATTGCGATAATTTCTAACCTTCCAAAAATCATCAAAAATCCTAAAACTATCATTGTTGCAGGATCTGTGTCTGAATCAATTACTCCTGCTGATAAACCCCCTGTGGTAATTATTCCTGCAGCTTCAAAAAATGCATCTTGATAAGATACATCTTCTATTGCTGCTAGATGTGCTCCTGTAATTGCAGATATTGTTGGAAATAACGCTAAAATGATTAATGTTGATATGAGTTCTTTTTTGGCTTGACTTGATAATTCTGCCCTTTTAATTTTTGAGAAAAATGGAATTATGTCTCTGAGGTGGAATAATCTAAAAATTTTCAGACCCCCTGCAGTTGAAAATCCACATCCGCCAATAAACATCAGAATAATTAAAATCGTATGTGCTCCTCCACTAAGCCCTGCCAAACTTTCTATTTGTAATCCTGCAGTAGTACTAGCAGACACAGAATAAAATGCACTTTGCATTGGATCTAGTCCGCTTATCACTGCAAACAAAATTGTTGCACTACCTAAAATTGCAAAATATGTTAAAACTTCTTTTCCTAATTTTGGCGATAAGAATTTTTTTCTAACAAATGCATAATGGAATGTAAATGGTAATGCACCTAAAATCATTGCACCAATTAACACTACGTGCTCTTGCCACAGCAGACCTTCGAGAATTGTGGATGTAGGTGTAAATCCTCCTGTTGAAAGTGTACTCATCGCCAACGAGAAATTATCAATAATATTTCTTTCACCAAATATGTACAATAGCGATGCAACAATTACAATGTAAATTCCAAAGATAACTGTAATTGTAAGAAATAATTCTTTCATGTGTAGTGTTTTTCCTGATATGAAACCGCGCATTGCTTGTAATTTTGACTCTGGATAGAATGCAGTAATTACTAGATAAATGAAACTCATCCCTCCTACTAGCTGTGTATAGCTACGGAAAAATGTGAAACTTTGTGAGAGTTTTTCTGGCTCATCAAACAATGAAATTCCTCCTGTTGTAAATCCTGCAGCACTTGAAAAGAATGCATTTGCAAATACCTGTACTGGTGGTTCATCACTTGGAAACACGTAGAGATATGGTATGGTGCCAAATAATGACAGTAAAAATAAACTAGAAAATACCAGTATTGATGCCTGTTGTAGATTTAGACTTGACTTTTCACCATATGAGTTTAGGAAAAATCCTGTAACTAGTAACAAAACTGTGGTCAAATAAATTCCAGAGGCTGTAACTGTATCTTCTAATAATGTTGCAACAACAGCTGGAACTAGTAATAATACACCTGCAAATTGTAATACAAATCCTAAATTTCCTAACACTGCTTTTACTGGTGGGCTTAAAAGTCGAGGAGTTGTTGCAGTTGCATCTCTAATTGCATTTGCAATCGTTGATTGTAATATCATGCCAACAACTTGAGTTTTTTTTGATATTACTGGAAGTTTTCTAACATTGTTATCTCGCATTTTGTGCAAGGCATCTTGTAAAGTTGATTTATCACTTATTGTAATTAGAGGTTTAGTCATTATTTGTTTTAGTACCGTTGCTTCTGCGTAAACAGTTGCATCACTGACTTTGCTTAGAATATCATCATCAGTAACAATTCCTATGGGAATCTTTTTTTTATCTATTACAATTATGTCATCTGTTTCATAGTGACGTAACATTGTAGCTGCATCTCTTGTTGATGTATCCATGTCCAGAATCAGAACATCTTTGTCCATGTATTCTGTAACATATTTTGTTAGAACATACGATACAGCTCGTTCTGGGTTAGTTGACATTATGCTACCTTATCTCTGGATTTTAAATAATTTGGGGTCGTTATTGAAAAATACTTGTACGTAAAACAAGATCTTTTCTAATTTGATCTCAAAACTTTGCTATCTTTATAAGCGATATCTTCAAAGTTTATGCGTAATACTATGGATATCAATCAAGCCCCCGAACCTGATTATGATTCTGTCAAAATTGATTATGTTGGATTTGTTGATCCTTATGCTGTAGAGGGTATGGTTGTTCTAAAGGCTGATAATGGAAAGGAATTTCATATGCGCGCATTTTCAGGTGAGATTGCAAAACATATCTCAAGTTTTGATGACACTGAAGGTGAACCTGCCCCATCCATTTATAGAATGATTGAAGAAATCTGTGACCAAAGTGAGCTAACTCTAGTTAAAGTAAAAATCTATGAAAGTGGAGATGTGTTAAGGGCAAATCTTTACTTTACAGGTAAGAAAGACCTTGTTTTAAGAAACCATAGGGCATCTGATGCTATGGCTTTAGGTGCGTACTATAACGTTCCAATATTGGTTAGAAAAAAATTACTCAAAGAACGAATGGAAGCATAATTTTTTAATAATTTTAATTAGAATGGTTTTTTTCCAAGTGTATTTGATAATTCATCATGAGTGAACAAGAAGAATTAATGGATAATTTACTTAACATTGATCTTGAAATTATTGAAAATGTAAGATCCTTAGAAAAAGAAAATTGGAACTCTGAAACATTAAAAAATCAAGTTACTGATTTACTTAAAATTCGTGATGAAATGGTTGTAAAATTAATGTCTCTTAAAGGAAATGATCATTCTTGTGATTGTGGCCATGATCATGAATAATTAGTTTTATTTTCAAAAAAGTTTTCTGGAAACATTTTTTCAATTTTCTTTAATTCTAATTCATACATTTTAATTTTATTTTGGATTTCTGTTTGATTATTTTTTAAAATATTTTCTTTTTCTAATTTTTCAATTTGTTTTAAAATTGTTTTATGCATGATTGAATACTCTGGAAATCTTTTAGGTAATTCTTTCATAAATTATATAAAATATTACTCATACTAATATTAATTAAAAAATATTATGCCTAGGTGTATTTTATAATAATTTAATTTAAGTAATATTTGTAAAATGCTTCATAATTCGGCAATGCTCATCATCTTATCAGTATAGCTTAGAGAGTTTGATTAATCATCAGCAAACCTTTTTCTTTATTCTACTCTATATTGTTATTTAATTGACGTAATTATTTACTGTATTATTTAGTCATAAAAATATTTGATATTAAAAAATTTAGTATCTATAAACTATCCTTCAAATTTAAAATATTGTTGAACGATATACCTTCCAGAGATAAGATATCTATTGGCATCCTAGTTCAGATAGTTCAAAAACAAGATCAACGTACTGGGAAATTAACTGAAGGTAACGTAAAGAGAATTCTAACCTCCAGCCAATTTCATCCGCATGGAATTAAAGTTGAATTAGAAAATGGAAAAATCGGCCGAGTTCAAAAAATCTAACATCTATCATAAGCCTTATTTTGATATTGAATAGTTTAATGACTCCCTAAATCTGGATACTTGAATTATTGGATAATTATTAGAAATGCTTACTTTTTTGTTAATATAGAAACTCTTTTGAACACATTCTTGATTTATCGTATGATGGCAAACTCTGGGAATTATCACAAGCCAAAATCTAATTCACCTAAGATATTTTGTGCATGGTGTCAGAAATGGAAAACAGGACACATAGTTCTAAAATTCACAAAGGGCGCAAATTGGAAAATTCATAAACATTTCAAAGGTGACAAAAATTGTAAAGGTTCAGATAAAATTGTCATGCAGAAAAAAGATTCAGATTAGAATAATTAAAATTATCTAGAAACACCGTGAGAATGTTCCTAGACGTTATACATCGTTTTTTTGAAAATGATATACAAATTATTGTAATTACATAGTTTCGTATAAATCATGAAGTATTGTCTTTGTGCCTGTAATTGTAGTGACATCGCTTATTACAAAACCAATCCAGGCCAACTAAATATTGTACATTATCACACTTTCCGCAAAATTCACACTTTGTAAAATGTTTAATTCGTTTTTCATCTGTTCCGTACTTTTTATCGACCATTTCTCTTCTTATTTTGATCTTCTAATTATTTTTTCTTTATGATTATCCAAATATGGTATTTTGCTGAATCATGTGCTCAAAAAACTACCATGTACAAATTAGTTCTTACATCCCAACATTTTTCATACACTAAATTAAATTTGTAATATGGCTAATTTTGAAAAAATTTATCATAAAACGGCTTTAAAAATAATTAATCGGTGTCATGGTGCAATCAAAATTACAAAACATGGTAAAATTGTTGAAGTGTATGATCTAAAACGTCATATTTGGAGTGATGGCCTTGCTGGACTCATAATTAAAGAGGAATGTAAATTATCTGATTTAAAAAATTGGGAAATTGCAAATGTTCGAAATTATGTGATAAAGGAATTACTTTCAAAATCTAAAGACTAGTATGTAACTTTTCGAATTAGATGTGGCTCTTTTAACATAATTGTATCGCCCTTGCTTGATGATAGAACTGGTTTGATTACTCTATTAGTTGTAATTACAATTAATGCTTCACATCGTGAACATAGAATTGTTCTTCCTGCTGATCTTTCTTCTCTTATCATCAAGTCTTTTTCTAATCTATCTTCTTTTTGACATGTAGGGCAAAGTCTTGGCTCTTTTTCTATGCTGATAATTTCTTTGATGAAAATTGTCCTTGTCATATTTTGTGATTAATTCTCTCCCAAAAGAATTTGACTGTTAATTGGTATCAGCATTCCATTTTGAATGTCAAACCGCTTTAATCATTCAAAATTAGAACGAATGGTATTCAGTATATTCCCAATCTAACCAATTAACAATTTTCTATTTTTTCTATTGAAAATATATTTTTCTTAATATTTTTTTAAATTAGTTTTTTTAATATTGTATAATTTATAATAAAAGATGATATTTATTGAAATAATTATACTATAATATTAAATACATGATTGTATTATAATAAATGATGTCGTTAGTTAAAAAATCTGACGAATAACCTGCGTAGCCCCGTAGAACGACAAAGGCAATCAAGCGTTTAGACGCTTGACCACGAGAGGAAATCTCTCAGAGTTCTGCAGTTTAGAGGGCTTGCGCCTTTTTACTTTCTGTTAAACTATGTTTTCTCTTGATAAATTTATGGTAATTTTAACAATCTTTTGATCAGATGAACTAATTTGAAATTTTTTAGTTCATATCTAAATATATAAAAAAACAAAATAGATAATTCTTAATAATTTGGCAACTAAATATTCTAATGCAATTTTAAAATCAACTGATCAATGGACTGATCTAAATGATATAATTCAGATTTGTAATGGTGATAAATCTGAAATAATTGAAGATATTAAAAGACTTGAGAATATGGGATTTCTTGATTCTCGAACATTTAAAAAAATGACTTTATATAAAAAACATGAGGGCCATCAAAATCATGAAGAATTTCTATTCATGATGGAAACTTTTTTGTCACATCAAAAAATAGAACTTGAATCTATCAAAACAATTCCTTCAATAATGGTAAGTGACGGAAGCCAATTTGGATTTAGTAAAAAAGGCTTGGAATTATTGGAACACATTCAAGAAGAAATCAATAGAGTCTCTATGATGATTCTTCGAGTTGACCATCATGATAAAATTGGAGCATTGACTCATTCAATAGCACGACAACGAATTAAAAAATTACAAAATCATGTCAATAGAATTACAAAAATGATGTTAGATTCCTACAAAGATGTACGTTCTAACGTTGCATTGCAAGAATATTTTAAAAATCATACTGTATAATTATTTTTTTTAAATTCTTATGTGACTATTTCATCTAGTCTGTCTTCTTCTTGAGCTCGTTTGATTTCCATTGCAATTCTTCTTCCCACTCCAAATGTCTGACCGTATTGATATTTTGTATATGGGCTAGTTGTTGCAACAATTGGGTTTCCTGGAACCCTTAATGATACATCATATACAATTAATTCCAAATCTTTTGTAATTACACTTTGAAGTGAAAATGGTCCAATTATGCCTGGGGCATACTCTTTTTTTACTGCTGCCACAAATTTGTCTCCCATTTTGATTACTTTTTCAAGTAATGACTCTCTGATACTTGCAGGGGTGTGTCCAACTTCAATGTTCTGTAAGTCTATGTCCATTTCTAATTGTTCTTTTGCTGGCAATGCATTGTAATCGTGAATATTAGTTTGAAGCCTTCTTTCAATTCCAATAAAGTCTACTTGGTTTGATATGGGTGTGTGAAAGAAATTAAAATTCATGTATGTTCCAATTGCCAATTCCTCTATACTTGCAACTTCTAAATCCTTTCTTGCAATAACTCCTTGTTTGATTTTTTGTTCTGATTTTTCTTTATAGTCTTTGTATGATGAAACTGTAAAAAATGCTCTTTCTAGGGGTCTCTTTTTTTCTTGAACTTTGACAATACATGGTTTGTTGATTCTTTTAGGATCTTTGAATAATTTTGGATATTTTATTCTGGCTTTTTCTAACAAATAATACTGTCCTTTTTTTGCAGTTCTCTCTTCTGCTTGGAATAATTTTCTATTTCCAAAAATCGGAACTTTGAATGTGTCTTCAATTGTTTTGTATCCTAAATAGACCGTAAGGGATCTATGTGGAACTATTATTGTATTTGAATCCCTTAACATTTTTTGATTTTTTGCAGATGCCATATCTTTGAATTTATTTAAAACTATGATTTCATCTGCAATTCTTCCAAATCTTTGATATGGTCCTTCTCTTCCTTTTTGACAAAATACTTTAGTTTCAAAATTTTCATCTTTTGCTCCATCCATTACTTCTAAAGCTGAGTGACTTCCAAGAACTCCTATTTTGACATCTGAATAATCATTAACTATCTTTTTGATTTCAGAGCCCTTGATCATATTATGCCTAAAAACCAGTATCTAATATATGTAAAATTTCAATTTAATAGATCGATACAAACCACAAGATTTTTCTTAATTGATAATTATCATTTATCATGTTTTATTCTTTAGAACTTCAAATGGCAGGTGTAATTTTGCTTTCTGCCATGGCTATAGGTGGAATTTCATTATGGATAAAACGCAGAAAATTAGAAAAAGAGTCACTAACATCTGAAAATGATACCTCTGAAAATATTTGATATTTTTTTAATTTTATTAATTTATTTTTGAAATAAACTGGGCTTTTTCTTGTTTACAATTAACACTCCTCTTTTTTGATAAAATTTTAAACTCTGTGGAATTATGGACATATTTGTTTTTTGCAACTTTTAGCCTTAATCTATATAAAAAAAATTGTTTATGCTAATTACTCAAATTTAATATCGATCATATTCTAATTTGTAATTTAATTATCTGAAAATATTTTTTTAATTTGATGTTTCTGCAAAATAATCATCTATTTATCTGATAAAAATTCTTGATAAAATAAGGAGGTACTGGATAAATGTCAAATAATAAAAACAAACTTTTTCAAAAATTTGTGATAAATACTCTTTTCCAGAATGATCCTTGAAATTAATTATTGGAATCACTGGTAGCACTGGTGTAATTTATGGCATTAGAATGCTTGAGACATTAAAAACATTGAATGTTGAAACTCATTTGATAATGTCTGAATGGGGCCAAAAATGTATCTCAATGGAAACTGAACACACCGTTGATTATGTTAAATCTTTAGCTACTACTACTTCTGATGAAAAAAATATGGCAGCAAGTGTTTCTAGCGGCACTCATAGAATTGATGGAATGATAGTTGCTCCTTGTAGCATGAAAACATTATCTGCAATTGCAAATGGCTACGATGATACTCTTGTAGCAAGATCTGCTGGAGTTACAATAAAAGAAGATAGGAAACTAATTTTGATGGTTAGAGAAACCCCGTTATCTGCAATTCATTTAGAAAACATGTTAAAGTTATCTAGATTAGGTATAATCATTTTACCTCCTGTTCCTGCATTTTACACTCATCCAAAAACAATAGATGATATTGTAAATCATGGAGTCGGAAAATGTTTAGACCAATTTGATATAGATCATGATTTATACCCTCGCTGGGGTAATTCACAAAACACTTGACCTCATTTTCTTTAGAGAAAATTGTTCATGCAAAAAGAGATAATGTCTTTCAAATTTTTTCAAATTATAATAATTATGAAAAATTAGTACCTCAATATTTTCAATCCATTCGAATTCGTTCTGTTAGGGATGATATTGCAGTAGTTGAAGAACATCTCAAACTTGGTGAAATTGAATTTTTATTTATGTCAAAACATGTTGCTACCCCTTCAATACTTCATGAAGTTTATGTGATTGGTGGCAAATCTAAGGGCAGTTACATTAGACAGGAGTTTATTGAAATTCCTGAAGGAACTAAAATTTTAGTTGATGTAAAGTTAAAACTAACTGGAACTATGAGAATTCCAAAATTTCTTGGAAAATCAAAATTAAGCAAAAACTATTCTAATATGTTGGATGAATTTGCTACTATATCTGAAAAATTAATCTGATTTTACATCTTTGGCAACGTCATCTTTGTTTACTGTATCTTTGGCAACATTGTCTATTTCACCTTTAAAGTCTTTGAGTTCTTTATCTCCTTGAATTTTTCCTTTCTCAAATTCTCCTTTTGCTTTACCAAATGTCTTTGCAAGTTCTGGTATCTTTTTTGCACCAAAAATTAGTACACCAATTACTACTACTAATACGATAATTTCAGTACTTCCTAACATTATACTCACACTTGTCTGATTTCAGATTTAAATGTTCAACTTTTTTCGTTGTTTACGCTCAATGAATAACATGCCTGCAAAGTATAGCCCTATCATTGGACCTGCAACAAGCATCATTGTAACTCCTGTTCCATCTGGTGTAATTACTGCTCCAAAAATTATTATGATAACAATTGCATATCTTGCATTTTTTCTCCAAAAATCACTATCTACCATCTCAGACATTGATATTGCATACATTACAAGTGGAAGTTGAAATGAAAATCCAAATGCTAACAAAAACTGTAATACAAAAGTTACAAATTCCATTACATTTAGAAAAGTAACTAATCCTGCAGATTCCCCGTATCTGTATAAAAATTCTAAAATATATGGAATTACAAAATTATATGAAAATACACAACCTGCAATGAATAATCCTAATGCAGGTAATGAGATACTTCTACTAACGTTAATTTCATTTTCTTTTAATGCTGGTTTGATAAACCCTACTAGTTCTTTTATGATTACTGGCATTCCTACTACCATTCCTACAAGTGCTGACACATACATTTGAGCAAAGAAAGCTTGTCCTGGAGCTGTTTGAATTAATTGAACTCCTTCTGGAACTAAATTTTCTCTCATGTGATTTGTAATTTGAGCTGCAATGTTATTTTGAGGATCTAGCATTGGATAGTATAGGGTTACTTCTCCTAACTCTATTGGTTCTGCATGACAAGTTAGAACTACAACTGTAATTATTCCAATAACTAAAACAATTCTAAGTATTCTTTTTCGTAACTCTTCTAGATGTTTATTGATACTTTCTAAATCTGACATCTGGTATGGATTTACTGACGATATATGAAAATGTATATTTTTTACGAGTATTTCCTAAATTCCCTATTCTATTTTGGAATTGGTAGCAGTTTTGATTCAGGCATACCTGCCTCTTTAAGTGCCTCTGCTGTAATATCTTCAAATTCTAAAGATATGATTGCTTTAGTGTTGAATTCTGTTTCCATTTCTTTTGCTAATGTTCCTATATCTTTACTAGAGTAAATTTCATCTGAACCTTTTAACAATATCCTATCACCTTTTTCCATTTCTTTACCATTGTATTTTCCTTGTAAAAATTTGGTAATTTCTGGAAGTTCTTTTCTATCTATGTTATTGTAAAAATAACATATTCCTTTTACTGATTCATAATCATATGCTGTTCCATTTCTATACATGAATACACCAATAAAATGGGCTTCCACTTCAGGTTCTCTGATACATTTAATCTCCCAATTTAGTAATTTACTTTCATCATATCTAAAAGTCAATGCCTCATCTGCAGTAATTTTCCAATATCGCATTCTTTCTTTTCTTACCATGATGTATATCGTTTAATTATTCTGATATAACTATCTAACCCTACTTGTACTCTAGAAATGTAAATTACTTGCTTGATTAAATAATTTAGAATGGATATACGTAAATTGATTCGTGAACAATATTTGAAATTTTTAGATAGGGAGCCTGATCTAGATGATCTAGATTACTACTTTAATGAATTAAAAAATAATCAAATAAATTTAGATGACTTGATAAATATTATAAAAAATTCTGATGAATTTAAAGAACTATCAAAAAATCAAAAAATTCCTCAATCAAACATATCTTCTGTAGATACTTACAATGATATTAGAATAAATGGTAAAACTCTTTCTCTTGGTTATCGAAACTCAGAAAAGCGTTATTCAGAAATATTCAAATTTTGTAAAAAATTTAATCGCCCTATTTCTGTTTTGGATTTGGGTGCAGCTGAAGGCTATTTTACATTTAGGTTAGCAGAAGATTTTGATGGTGTCTTTGTTGCAGTTGAAAGTAATCCTGAGCGAAAATTATTGGAATTATGTAAAAAAAATAATGACCATAAGGTACTTCTTTTAAACAAACAAATGAATTTAAAAAATTTAAAAAATATCAAAGAAGTTCAACACTTTGATATTGTTTTAGCTCTAAACATTGTTCATCACTTTGATGAACCATTTCAAGACGTTCTTGAGACATTGGTCTCTATGAGTTCATTTTGTTTTCTTGAACATCCAAATTCTTTAGAAAATGAGTCTACTAAAAATTCTCAACGACTTGATACCGAAAAATTAGACCTTGAAAAATTCAAACCTATTTTATTAAACAAAAATCCTTCTGGTCTTGGTAATTCCCTTAATAAAAAACTTGAACGAAATCTTTGGTTATTACAAAATACTCAATCAAAAACTATTGATCGTGGTTGGAGGGGTGCTAGTAAATACACTGAAGAATTTGGTCCTGGGAATCAAATTAGCATAAAATCTAATTTTAATGAAATTAATGTAGACTATGGTTTGAGAGATGAGAAAAGAAATTGGATTCATGGTATTGATTTGAGAACTTTTTTAGAATATGATGGTGTTTATCCTACTAATGAAAAAATAATTAATTTAATTAATAATTTAAAAATTGAATATGCAAAAGATCTTGGACCTCATAATTTAATACTAAATGGAGAGCGTCTTTTTCTTATTGATCAAAACGATAAACTTGATGCTGTAAATACAAAAGAAAAATTAAAAGAATTTTTGAAACAAAGTGGATTGTTATAATTATTTATAAAATTATTCGGAAGATAGATTAACTGCTATTTTGTTTTGTTGTTTGTTATGGCTGATTATCGTGTGCATGTTACAATAGAAAATAAACCTGGAATTAGTGATCCTGAAGGAAAGACAATCTTGAATGATTTAGTTTTAAAAGGAACTCATCAAAATGTGTCTAAAATCAATACTGCAAAAATGTTAAAATTCACCATTAGTGAAAATGATAAAGCATCTGCACAATCCAAGGTCAAAGAAATTTGTGATGAATTAAGAATTTACAATCCTATGGTTAGTGTGGTAACAATTGATGTCTTTGATGTCTAATCTGATTCTATATTTTTCATAGTTGTAATTATCAAAATTTTACTTTTTAGAAATTTTAGTAAATCCTTCTGTGACTGTATGCCGTGTCTTTAACTTGAGATGTTTTGATTTACTCCTTTGTGACCATGAAATCCCCATTTGATTAGCCTCAAATTAAATAACTCTGAATTTAAAAACAATTGTGAATGTTGCAGTAGTGGTATTTCCTGGTAGTAACTGTGATCGCGATATGTTTCACGTATTATCTGATGTTTATCACCTAAATGCTCAATATTGTTGGCATGATAAACCACTTCCTGAAAATATTGATGCTGTAGTTTTACCTGGAGGATTTTCTTATGGGGATAGATTAAGGGCTGGTGTAATTGCAGCTCATAGTCCAATTATTGATGATATCAAAAAAATTGCTGATAGGGGAATTCCTATTTTGGGTGTATGTAATGGATTTCAAATTCTTGTAGAGTCTGGATTACTCCCAGGAGTTTTACTCAAAAATGATTCTCTTAATTTTATGTGTGAATGGACTCATCTAACTGTTGAAAATAATAAAACTCCATTTACAAACCAATTCCAATTAAATCAAAAAATTCCTATACCAATAGCAAATGGTGAGGGACGATACTATGTTGATGATGAAACTTTACATCAATTAGAACAAAAAAATCAAATTGTTTTCAAATATGATAAAATTGTAAATGGTTCTTCTAATCAAATTGCAGGTGTATGTAATGAGGATGGAAATATTGTTGGCATGATGCCTCATCCAGAACGTGCTGTTGAATCTGAAATAAATCCTGAAGATAACAAACCATCATCGTTAATTTTTGAATCTCTTTTAAAAAAAATGGGTGTTAATAATTGAGTCTTGAATCTCACGAACTAGAGGAATTAAAATCCAAAATTGGTAGGGATCCTACATCTACTGAATTACAAATTGTAGCTGCTGAATGGTCTGAACACTGTTCTTACAAATCATCAAAAAGACATCTCAAAATGTTGCCTATGGATGGTCCTTTAGTGATTAATGAGAAAGGGTATGATTCTGGAGTTTTAGATGTTGGTGATGGATATGTCATAACTGCACACATTGAAAGTCATAATCATCCTTCTGCAGTTGAGCCTTATGGTGGAGCTGCAACTGGAGTTGGTGGAGTAATTAGAGATATTTTATCTGCTGGAACTCGTCCAATAGCTCTTTTGGATGGATTACGTTTTGGAGATATTGAAAAGGATCAACATGCAAAATGGCTTTTCAAAAATGCTGTTACTGGAGTAGCCGATTATGGTAATTGTTTAGGAATTCCTACAATTGGTGGAGAGGTTGAATTTGATGAATGTTATGCTGATTATGCAATGGTTGATGTTGCAGCAATTGGATTTGGTAAAAAAGAAAATTTAATTAAAAATCATGCCAAAAAAGGTGATTTAGTAGTGTTGTTAGGAGGTGCCACTGGACGAGATGGAATTGGAGGTTCTCAATTTGCATCTGATTCTTTAGAATCTGAAAATCGTTCTGCAGTTCAAATCCCTGATCCTTTTATTGAAAAATTAATCATTGAAGTTATTTTAGAAGCTAGAAATGAGCAATTAATTCATGCCATGAAAGATCTTGGCGGTGGTGGTTTATCTTGTGCAGTATCTGAAACTGCTGATGCATTAGATATTGGAATTGAAATGGATGTTGAAAAAGTTCACACTCGTGAATCAGACATGCATCCAGATGAAATCATGGTTTCTGAATCTCAAGAAAGAATGTTGATTGTAACTGATGCTGAAAAATTAATTAAATTAAAAGAAATTTGTAAAAAATTTAGAATTGATTGTTCTGTAATTGGTCATGTTACATTTGATAACAAAATGCATGTCAAAAAAGGTGAGAGAACTATTGCAAATATTTCTACAGATGTTGTTACAAATGCTACTTTACTTGACTTACCTTCAAAGAAACCTCTCTATTTGGAAAATCTGGAAAATCCTAAATCTTTTCCTCAACTATCTGACTATTCTGAAATTATGTTAAAATTACTTGCATCCCCTAACATTGCAAGTAAGATTTGGGTTTACAGTCAATATGATCATGAGGTTGGAATTAGAACTGTTGTAAAACCTGGATATGATGCATCTGTTTTGAGACTAGATAATGGAAAATTCCTTTCAATTAAGATTGATGGTAATCCTAAACAATGTTACATTAATCCTCGTGAAGGTGCAATTGGTTGTTTTGAGGAAGCATGTAGAAATGTTGTATGTACTGGTGCAAAACCAATTGGAATGCTTGATCATCTTCAATTTGGTAATCCTAAAGACCCTGAAATTTTCTGGACGTTCCTAGAATCATTAAAGGGATTAACTGATTTTGCTAAAGACTTTGAAATTCCATGTGTTGGCGGTAAGGTAAGTTTGTTTAATGAAACTCCTAACGGCTCAATCAAACCCACTCCTGTAATTGGAGTAATTGGATTAATTGATAAAAAACCTTTGAGAATTCAAAAAATTGATTCTGATGATTGTTTAATTTTGATAGGTAATACTAAAGATGAATTGGGTGGTTCTGAATATTCTGAATACATTCACAAATTCATTGGTGGTAAATGCCCTGCTGTAGATTTTGTAGAATCAAAGAAAAACATGAATGCTGTTTTGGAAATTATTGAAAATGACTTGATCAAATCTGCACATGACTGCTCTAAAGGTGGGTTGGCAGTTGCAGTTTCTGAACTTTGTATGACTAATCAAATTGGCTGCACTGTATCGCTAGAGAATATTTCAAATCAACAACTAGAGTCTGATAAAATTTTATTCTCTGAAAGTCATTCGCGATATCTACTTACTTTTGATAAGAAAAATCTTCAAAGATTAGAAGAATTGTTGAAAAACAATAATGTAACATTTCAAGTTATTGGCAAGTTTGGCGGTGACTCTATACAATTTACTGATAATTCAACATCCATTATTGATCTAAGCGTTGATAAGGCACATAAAACTTGGATAAGCTCGTTAAAGGAGATGGTAATGCATGCCTAAAGTAAAAGAAAATTGTGGTGTAGTGGGGATATATAGTCTAACTGGAAAGAATGTGGTTCCTATGGTTTTTGATGCATTACGTGCATTACAACATAGGGGACAAGAAGCATGGGGATTTGCAGTTCCAAATAAACCTCCTTTTAAAAAAATAGGTCTAGTTTCTCATTCATCCTCAGAATTTAAAAAAATTGCTCAAGAATATGCATCTCCTTGTGTTATAGGGCATGTAAGATACTCTACAATGGGCACTAGTACTTTAGCTAATGCACAACCTCTGAAAGTAAAAGACTTGTGTATTGCACATAATGGAACAATTGCAAATGCCCAAGAAATATCTAATTTAGTTGGTGGCTGCTCTTTTACTCCTCAAAATGCCAGTGATACTTTGGTTGCAGCTGAAAGACTTGTATCATTAATTTCTGAAAATGGCGAAATGGGTAAAGCACTTTCAATTTTAAAAAATGAAATGGTTGGCTCTTATTGTTTTACTTTTATCTCTGATGATAATTCTGTTTATGCTGCACGTGATCCTAAGGGATTTCGTCCAATGGTTTTAGGTCATAAAGAATCTGATGATACATACATTGTAACTTCTGAATCTGCTGCAGTTACTGCAGTTGGTGCAACCTTACAAAGAGATGTAGTTCCAGGAGAATTAATTAAATTAAGTAAAAATGGAATAGAGACTGAAAAGTTTTCTGATGACAAATCTCGTGCACACTGCTCGTTTGAATTCACATACTTTGCTCATCCATCAAGTAACATGGAGGGACGTAACATCTACGTTTCAAGAAAAAGAATTGGAGAATACATGGCAAAAAAATTTCCAATTGCAGATGCAGATTTAGTTATTCCTGTACCTGATTCAGCACGTCCTGCAGCTTTGGGATATGCTCAAGCACTTGGAGTATCCTTTGATGAAGGATTACTAAAAGACCGTTACAGCAAGAAAGGTCCTTTGAGAAGTTTCATTGAACCACACCAAAGTGATAGAGTTGAAATTAATAGATGGATTATTCCAATCAGTGAAATTATTCGAGATAGACATGTTGTAGTAATTGATGATAGTTTAGTTAGAGGTACTAGTTCTAAGGCAATAATTAAAGCACTTCGTAAATCTGGTGCTAGAAAAATTAGTATGCTCATCACATACCCTCAAATTAATTATCCTTGTTATGCTGGAATTGATTTTCCATCCCAAGAAGAACTTGCAACTTACACTAATGGTAAAGAAATGACTAGTGAGCAAATAACTGAAATGGTAAGACAAAGTATTGGTGTGGACTTTTTGGGGTATAATGATGCTGAGAATTTAGCTAATGCTGTAGGGATTCCAAAGGACTCTATGTGCTTTACATGCTCATCTGGAAATTATGATTCTTTGGGGATTGAACCTGATTTTAGCAAAACTGAGCAAGTAAAAGCAAAATAGTATAATTTTAAGAAGTCCCAAAAGATATGACGTATCGACGTTCTTTATCTCTCAAGACTTACATTTACTTGGATTTACTCCTATATTAGATCGCTGAATCATTCCTTCTTTTTAAATTAATTTTGAGCCTACCTTATTTTTGAGACTCCTGGATTGTGTTTTATTTTGTCTTAGTGTCTTCCAACAATCCCATAATTCCATTATTTGTAACAATTCCTATGATTTTTTCATTGTCATTTGGGTCTGTAATTGGTATCATATCAAATGGATGTGAATTCATTTTTTGAATCACTGAATATAGATAATCACTTGATTGTGCTGTGTGGAATTTTTTATACATTACATCTGAAATTGTAATTAAATTACGTGTTTTTTTATGAGCTTTCTCAATCTCTTGTTTTGAAACCAGTCCTACTAATTTTCCTAAATCATCAAAAACAAGGAATGGTATTTTTCCTATACTGTTGTTGGCAGAAAAATCTTTGATTGAAATGTTTGTAATTGTTTTAGGATATTCTTTATTCATTACTGAACTTGCTAGAGTATCTGAAACAACTCTTCTAAAATAAATTGGTATAAAGCCTAGTTCTAATGTGCCAACTTTAAAATGAATTATTTTTTTTAGTTTACGTTGAAGTTCTACACTGGATATGATCATAGTTATGAGAGTTCCTAAAACTAATAATGAAAATAATCTACTATCCATAATTTGTGCCTGAAGTAATGATAACATTAATGCTAAATCCACTGCCCCTTTTGACATTACACCATAAGCTACTGTAGTTGCTGGTCGCATGTTTGCAATCCGTACTGCGATATAGGAACTCAAAAATTTCACTCCTGTCATAATTACTAAAAATGTAGTAATTATCCACCATTCTAATTCTAAAAATGCAAAACTAAAATGAATTCCAATACCTGCAAAAAATATTGGAATAAAAATTCCGTATCCTATTACACTGATATTTTTTGATATTTCATTATATTCCTCTTTATTCATTCTAGATACTGCAATTCCTAACAGTAAGGCACCGATAGCCCCATGTACTCCACTAATTTCTGCAAAATATGCTACAAGAAGAATAACTCCAATTACTATTGCAAAATATGCTTCTTTTACACGTAAATGATTTTTGATTAATCTGAAAAAATGGGGTAATCCAAAAACTGAAAGAAGTCCTGCTACTGCAAAAAAGATCAACATTTTTGCAAATAACCATAACATTTCTGAAATTTCAGGTGTTCCTGAATTTGTATCTAATTGAATAAATACACTTACAACAATAATTGCAATAAATTCTACAATTGCAGTTACTGTAAAAATCTCAAGTCCTATTCTTGATTTTAATTTGCCCAAATCACTTAGTACTTTTGCTGTAACTCCTAAACTGGATGCTGCAATTACACTTGCAATTGCAAATGATTGTATAAAATTCAAATCTATAACTAATCCAAAAACCCCTGCAATCAAAAATGGAATCATAAATGCGACAATAGATCCTGCAAATATTTTACCTCTCATGACCTTGAACAGTCCTGCAATATCTATTTCCTCAAGACCTATGAGGAAAAATAAGAAAAATACTCCAATTGAAACAAACAATTCAATTGCTTCTATGGGGTGTACGATTGCTAAAAACGCCGGCCCAACAATTATTCCTGCAAGAACATTTCCTAAAATTGTTGGTTGTCCAATTCTATGAAGTAACTCCCCTCCAAGTTTTGATGCGATAACTAATACTGCTATAAATAAAATTGCTTCAAATGTCAAACTTGATTCAATATCTTATTTGATATTACATAAACTAATATTTTTGTGGAAATACCTACAATGCACCACAAGATGAATGTGTAGTAGTTTTTCCACAATAAACGCATGTTATCTGTATTTGTCCATGCCTCATGGTGTGTCTCAATTTTTTAATTTAGAAAATTCTAAAATACTTATCAAATTATTTGCGGTATTGAATTTTAAAAATATTTAAATAATTTCCTAAATACACTGCAATCTTCTTCTTTATACTTCATAACCTTGTATTATCATTATGAATAGAAAGGAAAAATCATTATTAGATTCAGAAACAAAACAACGAATTGCAAAATATGATGAATTACAACGTCTTGAAAAGTGGCAAATTGGACAAGCAAGATTTCCATGATTATATTTTAAATAAGATCAAAAATATTGATGAATTTACACTCCCTTTTATTTATTAAAATTAATTGTAAGTATTCTTATTTTTGAGACATTCTGGAGATTTAACCTCAATTACTCATATGGTCGATATATTTTCATGATATCTTGAGATAGTTGATTAAATCTAATTTTGATCTTATGCCTTAATTATTGATAAAACATTTGGGAATTATTTTAAATAACTAAAATTTTATTGATAATACATGCAAGCAATATGGAATGGGGTGGTAATTGCAGACAGTAATGACACTGTAGTAGTTGAAGGAAATCATTATTTTCCATTTGATTCAATCAAGGAGGAATATTACTCTAAAACTGAACTAACTACCGTTTGTGGTTGGAAAGGAACAGCAAATTACTATTCAGTTACGGTAAATGGTAAGACAAACAAAGACTGTGCATGGTATTATGAAACCCCAAATGATGCAGCATCCAAAATTAAGGGAATGGTTGCTTTTTGGAATGGCGTAGATGTAAAATAATTCTAGTTGCAAACATTCTCATCAAAATATTGTGTTCTTTCTATAAAAAAATAAAACATCCTGCAAAAAACTAAAAAATGGATGGCAAAAACGTATGACCTATTTGAAATTAAGCAAAAAATAAGCAGCTAATAAGCAAAATTAAGCAAAAAATAAGCAGCTAATAAGCAAAATTAAGCAAAAAATAAGCAGCTAATAAGCAAAATTAAGCAAAAAATAAGCAGCTAATAAGCACTTCATAAGCAAAATTAAGCACTTAATTTACTCAGGCACGTATCACAGTTTTGCTTAATAAGCACTTAACAAGCAAAAATAAGCAGCTAATAAGCAACAGGTATCTCAATTAAGCAAAAATAAGTACTTAATATCTCAATTAGGTTTAGACTTTTGTATTTATTTTGAATAATAACGTGCTTCCTAGCAGTTAAATTCAATTAAAATAATATCATGATCACTTGAAGTTTCTAACTAGTGGAAAAGTAAAGGATCTATACGATGTAGATGATGACACTATTTTATTCAAATTCTCAGATAGAGTATCCGCATATGATGTAAAATTTCATCAAGACATTCCACAAAAGGGAAAAGTATTGTGCAATTTTGCTAAATTTTGGTTTGAAAAATTAGATGTGCCAAATCATTTTGTTGAAAAAAAATCTGATGCTGAAATTACTGTTAAAAAAATGAAAATGATTCCTATGGAATGTGTGGTGAGAGGTTATTTTTATGGTAGTTTGATTGGCAGGTGGAAAAATGGCGAGGTAACTCTTCCGTCTGAAACTGATACAACAATGGCTGCAAAATTACCTGAGCCCATCTTTGATCCTACCACAAAATCGGAACATGATATTCCTGTAAACAAGCAAAAAGCATTGGAGATGAATCTAGTCACAGAAGAACAATTTGAGTATCTGAAAATAACATCCATTAACATTTACAATAACATGGCCCAAATTGCAGATAATGCTGGTTTTATTTTAGCTGATTTAAAACTAGAATTTGGATTACTTGATGGTAAAATAACATTAGGGGATTCAATTGGCCCTGATGAGTATAGATTATGGCCAAAAGACACCTTTGAGGTTGGAAAAATTCAAGAATCCTACGACAAACAAATTTTACGTGATTGGCTAACTGCTAATGGATATCAAAAACAATTTGAAGATGAGCGAACTGCTGGCAAAGAACCTGTTGCACCTCAAATTCCATCTGAAATAATTCAAACAATTACTAAACGGTATGTAATTGCATATGAGAAATTAACTGGCTTGTCTCTATAATCTACTTTTACACCTATTACTGACTATTAGCTAACATTCAACTCGAATCACCCTTTCAATATATCCAAAATTTAACCTAATCATGAGAAATTTGCCATGATGTGTTTTAGAAATCCTATTTTTTGATATTTTCAAAACCCTTATCATAATTATAATGCTAATATCATTTACTTGATACTGATCCTATACTGATGATAGTGTTAGTATTATTGCTAATATACTATTAACTTTATCATAGCATATTATGTATTTTCATAATGGTACTATTTTTGTTAAAGTAAACAAAAATTAATGCAATTAGACAAAAAAATATGATACCAATATCTTTTAGATCAGATCAAAAACTAGTCGTGTATGTCTACATTATTAGAAAAAGAAATTAAAGTAAATCGTACTGTTACTACAAATATTGGACACGCCCGTGCAATTGATGACCCTGCACGTGCAAAAATTATTGAAATTTTATACCATCAATCTTTATCTGCTGATCAAATTTCTACAGCATTGAAAAAATTTGGATACAAAAAAGCACTAACTACCGTTAGACATCATTTAGAAATTTTAAAAAACTCTGGATTAATTGAAATTGCAAGAATTGAAGAATCCCGTGGCGCAATTACAAAATTCTACAGCACCTCTACAAAATTATTGGATTTTCAAACACCTGAAAATTTTGATGCTACATATTCAAAAATAATTGATACGACCTCTACAAAAATTGAAAAAATTCTCAAAGCATTAGGTCCTAAAACTAGCAAATCTAATAATAAGAAATCTGCTGAATATTCTCAATATTTGGTGATGGAGATTATGAATAGGGCGATGACTAATGTCCTTGAAAAATCTAACACAAAATAATCTTATTTTGTATTGATTCTTCATTAAATCTTCATTTGCCATTTTTGATGTATATTGTATTGAACAAAAATATGCTAAAATTAGATTTACAATTGTTTTTTAGCACCTCCTTTCTAAGACAATTAGTTGTGTTGATGAAATGATTAATGATAAAGTAATAAAATTATTTTCAGAAAAAAATCTTGTTTTTATTGCGACAATTATGAAAGATGGCTCTCCCCAATTATCTCCAGTTTGGGCAAATTATGATGATGGATTTATTTTAGTAAATACTGCTGAAGGTCGTATTAAACACAAAAATATTTTACGTGATCCTCGTGTTGCAGTTTCTGTTGTTTCTAAAAATAACCCTCTTGATATGACAACTATTCGTGGAACTGTAGTTGAAATAATCTCTGATGAGAAATACCATCATGCTGATAAATTAACTCAACAGTATATGGGACGTGAACATTATCCGTTTAAACGTGAAGAGGAAAAAAGAATTATTTTAAAAATTCAGCCTTTGAAAGTTTTTGTTTTACCTGAATTGAAAATGAGTGAATAGTTCACGCCTAGCATTATTTTATGTTTCTAAATTCGAATTTAGAAATATATCTAATCTAGTATGGTGTTCTTTAAAAAAGGTGTATAGACAACCTAACGTTTTCGTTTGACTGTCTTTTTCTTAGGAGCTGCTTTACGTTTTGGAGCTGCTTTACGTTTTGGAGCTGCTTTACGTTTTGGAGCTGCTTTTTTCTTAGGAGCTGCTTTACGTTTTGGAGCTGCTTTACGTTTTGGAGCTGCTTTTTTAGCTGCAGATTTCTTAGGATCTGCTTTACGTTTTGGAGCTGCTTTTTTCTTAGGAGCTGCTTTACGTTTTGGAGCTGCTTTTTTAGCTGCATTTTTCTTTCTAGTAGCTGCTGCCTTTCTTTTACGACTTACTGCTGCCTTTAGTGCTTCAGCTGCTTTTTTAGCTGCATTTCTCTTTCGAGTTTTAGCTGCTTTTTTAGCTGCTTCAGATCTTTTGGCTTTAGATGTTGCCATGACTTTTTTCAATAATTCTATATGTTATGTGGTAAAAGTCATACAATACTATACTTACTATAATAAAATTTGACACATTTTTTGATTTTCAAAATTATCGATCAACAATTTGTTAGACAAATTGATGCTGTATCTACTGTTGATTGGTCTTTTTGTGGTCTTATGACAATTTTGTAATTTTCATCTTCATCAAATGGAATGTCAAATTGTGTTGTAGCTTCAACTGGATTGTTTGGGTCTAGCCCTACTAACCATAGGTCTATTGCTGAAAATTCACCAAATACTGCTTTATGTTTTTGATCTTTTTCATCAATTAGGAAAAATTGTCCTCCTGACATCGCTGTATTCTCATCACTGATGTTTTTTGCAATAATTCCTATTTTTAGAAACGTATTTTCTGGCTGTGTATCTTTATCTCCTTCATGTGTGCCTTCAAAAGTAATTACATACTCTACAGGTCCTACAACAACTGGTTCTCCTTCATTTACTTCAATGAAATTTGTTTGATATTGCATATACATGAAATTGGCAAGTACCATTGAACCTATTATTGCTCCAATTACTATTACTAACCCCATTCGTGCCATAAAATTTCAATCTTTTTTTGATATATAGTTGCAACGTAATTTCTACAATCTCTAATTTTTAATTTTTTAATCCATTGTACCTCAATTGAGTCTCAATAGATGGGGGTATTTTTCAAATTTATCCACTACTTTCAAAATATTTCCTAACTCTCTACTCGTCAACAGTACTGATTTTTTTATTTTTGGAATCTTTTTTTTCTGATCCTTGTGATTTTATTGCTTTTTTTTGGACAAATTTACCTTATTTTTGGGGGTTTAGCTTTTACGCCTAATTATCAAAGATCCACCATCTATTGATGGGAGACCTTGGTGGAATTACCCTTGCCTTTTGCCCCTAGTCATGAGTGTTCAACCCCCCACCAAAATGACCATTTCTCAAAATTTCATCTAGTGCCTAATTGGTCTTTTTCCTATAGGGGGTTTAACATCTAGGCATAATTCTAAAAAATGGCCATTTTTGACATTTTTTGTTTTTGGATTTATCAAAAAATCATTTTATTTTGTAATTCTTCAAATTAATGTAAAATAGATTTTTTATCATTACCTATTTGACATGTTGTTGAATTGTTTCTTTATGTGATGTATGTTTTGGATCAATACTCCTCTATTCTTTGAGATATTATTTGGTCTTCTGTATTGTTTACTATGATTTTTAGAGTTTTTTTAAAACGTCTTGAGCAAAAATCTTGAAGTTTTCTCATGTTTTTCTGATACACTATCTATTGCGTCAAACATTGCCTGTTGATTGATATTTTCTTTATCATCTAATACGACAAAAACTGAAATTTTTTGCTTTCCATCCTCTACAATTATTTTACTAATAGCTTCAATTGAATTACAAAATTCTAATATTTTATTTGCAAATTTTGCTTTTTCTTCTTCATTAAATCCACGGTATCTAATAATTTGATTATTTTTTAGAGGTATTTTGGCACCAATTACTAAAATTCCTTGCTGTGCTTTTGGTTCAAAAATATCAATTGGTATTCCATATGGCCCTGCATGTTTTACTAGAACTTGAAACGTATTTTCTGTGGATTTTACTCCTTCAAAAGACATACTTTCATGAATTAACCATCTTTCCACACTATCTCGCATTCTTGATGTTGCCATGATTAAACATTCTAAATCCGTCCTATATGACTCCATCAATGGAATTATTGGTCTGAATTTATAATGTTTCTAAATTCGAATTTAGAAATAATAGAAATTTACCCTTGGAAAACCAATTGAAAATATTTTAGATGTTCACATTAAATCCAGGATCCAATGTACTTACTTCTGCTGCAAGAACAATGTTAAGAATAACTCCAAGCACCATCATTATGATTCCAACATAGATGCAATTTTTTGCTTTATCTGAATCATCTTTTCTTATGATTATGTATGCTATAATTCCTCCAATCATTCCAAAAAATATTGGAAGCAAAAACCACATGTTACTTCTAGTTTTTTCTGGATATGACATGTTAGTTTACAATTATTTTGCTGTTATTACTTTTTTCTGTAATTGTGTAATTTCAATTTCTACTGTTTCTAAAGGATCTTCTACTTGATTACGCTTAATTGAGAACATTTTTGGTTTTTCAAAATCATCTGTACAATCTGGACATGCATAAACTAGTACTCTATGCTCGTTTGGTGCTTTTGGGTTAGATAGCCTTGGATAGTATACTAATCTAGCACTACAATCCACACAATATCTATTGGTTCTTCTAGTTCTAACCAATGTAAATCTCCTGCATTCTTCTTTGTATTAGATCGTCTATTAGATCTATGTTGTCTAATTGAGTACACCAATTACTAACAACCGATCAATATTTCTAAATTCGAATTTAGAAATAAATTTGATCTTATTTTGATATATTCATTCAAGTTTGTACGATTAATGTTTCAAAACTCGAATTTAGAAATAAAGAAGCGCCTCCCACCAGACTTGAACTGGTGACCAACCGGTTAACAGCCGGTTGCTCTACCACGCTGAGCTAGGGAGGCACAAAAGTTTACTTTCTCAAAAGTGATTTAATCTTTCCGCCTACTATGATTATAGTAAATTCATAAAACTAATTGTTGAATTTTGAAAAAAATTCTTTAATTTCTTTAGAGCGACTTTCAACTAACCCTACAATTTCTATGTGCTCTTCTCCTGTGGGGTCTCTTTTTTGTGAATATTGAAATGCACTAAGTATTGAACCTACTAACTCTCCTACAAAAAATCCGCATAGAAAATCACCTACATTTTCACAATCCCATATGTCTCCAACTGTTGGTGAAACCCCTGCAGACTTGTATGCTTCAAGAGTTTTGTCTATAAATTCAGTTGTTGTTTTTACAAATTCAGGATCGATGTTCATTATCTAATTTGAATATCTTATTTTTCTAAACCTTTTTTCTTATCAAACACATAGATACCATCTAAGAATACTCTGTGATCTTTGTTTTTTACCTTGGTTTTTAATTCAATATTTGCTGCAGTTTGTGTAATGTCTGTCCAAACTTCTCCAGTTAAGATTACATCTTCACCTTTTGGAGTGACTTTAGTATTACCCACAATGTTTGTAATTCTTGGTGCACGTTCACCTTGAAAGTTTTCAATTATGATATTTTTATTATCTACTTTTACTGTAATTGGAAAGTGTGCAAACACAACTTTCATTTTAATCGTATATCCTTTGATTAATCCTTCACAAATATTTCTAATAATTGATCTTGCTGTGTGCAAAATTGCATAGTCTCTTTTTTTAAAATCAATTGTTTTTAGTAATAATTTGTTTTCAGCAATTTCAATATTTATTGGAATTGTTCTGAAACTTTTGTGTGTTTTACCTAAAGGACCTACAAATGTTAGCATGTGTTTCTTTTGAGTTACTGTAACTCCTTCTGGAATTACTACTTCGTCTTGGAATTTTTCAGTTTCACTAATAGACATATCCAATCAAAAATCCTCCAATTCCTTTTTCTACTGCTTCATGATGAGACATTACCCCTTGATTTGTTGTTACAATGAGCATTCCTCTATTGTAAGCTGGTAAGTATTGTTGTTCCCAACTATTGTATTCATCACTTTTTACTTTAAATCTTGGTGAAATTGCACCACATTTTGTTATTTTTGCTAATAATTCAATTTTGAATTTTCCGCCTCGTTTATCATCTATGTGCTCAAATTCTCCAACATATCCATCTTTTTGAAGTGTTTTGAGAACTTCAACACCTAATTTTGAAGTTGGAAGGACTAAACAATTATTGTTTCTTCTTGCTTCATTATTGTAAAGTGTAACGAACAAATTTGCTAAAATATTAGTTGCTGGCATCTATATCACCGATTTTTCCTGAACCCTAAAGATGTTGCTACTTCTCTAAAACATCGTCTACATAACATCAAGTCATATTTTTGAATAACAGCTGTATAATCTCCACATCTTTTACACCATCTGGAACCTCTTCCAAAATCATGTTTCTTTCTTCCAGTGGCTTCGTAGGATCTATCTTTAGGCATTATGCTATTGTAACTCCGTATTCTTTAACAAGATAATCTTTTGCTTCTTGGTTTGTAATAATATGTGTTTTTCCTACACTTGCTTTGTGTTTACTTCTTTTACGTATTGAATATCCTGGTCTAGTTAATGTAACTGATATTCCTAAACCCAAAATTCCTATTTGTGGATCATATTTTACCTCTGGAATATCTATGTGCTCATTAATTCCAAATGAATAATTACCAAAATTATCAAATGCTTTACCGTTAACTGTATTTCCTTTAGCTTCTAACAATCTTTTCAATAATGCCACTGCATCATCTCCTCTGATTGTTACTGCAACACCAATTGGTTCTCCTTTTCTAACTCCCCACTCTCTTTGAGTTTCTTTTGCATTACGTGTTGATGGTTTTTTACCTGAAATTTGTTCAAGTGCTCTTCGTGCAACATCTATGATGTCTCCTGATTTACCGACACCCATGTTTAGTACTACTTTCTCTAAAGATATTTTTCTCATTGGGGATTCTGTTACTTGGGACATATTATCACTTTAATTGAATTACAGGCTCCTCTTTACCTATTGGCATTATAATATCAGATGGGATTTCAATTTTTTTATCACCTAAACTTAGAATAACTCTTTTTGGAAGGATGAATGTGCCTTCTTCTACTGTTTCAATTTTACCTATTTGTCCTGCATTAATTCCACGTGTAACTAACCCTTGACAACCTGCTTCTAATTTTATAACTTCTAAAATTTTCTGGTCTGGAATTTGCATTATGCATGTATCTCCAATACTTGCTTTAACTTCTGCAAGTGTTGAGCGACCATCATGAAATCCTGTTTGTGTTGTTTCTTTATTGATTGATGTTTTAGTTACAACTCTAACAAGTTTTTTGGATTTTTCTGATTCGTTAATTTTAATTGGTTTGAGAATTTTTCCTTCAGTTGGAACTAGACGATAAATATCTGGTACATTTTCTAGTTCTACTACATCCATTAATCCTATTGCGTGATGAAGTGATTTTCTAACTACTCCATCAACTTTTACTTTTCCTGCATATATTGAGGCTTTAGCTTCTCTTAGACTTGAAACTATTTTTAATGTGTCTCTAAGGAATACTGCAGTTGGTATTGCATTGTTCTTTTTATGCGGACCTGGTTTTACTGTAATTACAAATCGTTTATCTTTTCTAGTGATTCCCCAAAACTGTGGAGCCATTTGTCGTTTGAGTTTTTTACTACCTGCAATACTTACCATTAATTTTCATCTTCCTTTTTTTCAACTTTATTTGCTACTTTTGTTTCTTTACTATTTTCTTTTACATCTGTTTCTTTTGGTTGCTTTGTTGGATCTTTACCTTCTAGTTTTGCCATTCTCCATTTGTCACTTGAATTTAATGATGTGATAACTAAATTGGATGTGTGAATGTATACGTCGAATTTATCTCCCTTTGTTTTTTCTTTTTTAACTCCATCTATTGCAACATTTGATTTTGCTGTATTAATTTTTGAAATCTTTCCATCTACTCCTTTGAATTCCCCTCTTAGAATACTCACACTATCACCTTCAATTACTCTTGCACTTTTTTTACCGTATTTTTTTTGCAAGTCTTTTGATAATGCACTTCCTAATTGTTTACTTTTTGTTTGGAGAGTTGCTTGAAATAACATTCGATTACGCATTTTAGTTGGTTTTACCATTTTATCATATCACCGTTGATGCTAAGTTAGCTACTCTTGGCCATTTTTCTGAAGCTTCTGCTGCTACTGGTCCTTTGATGTCAGTTCCTTTTGTTTCTCCTTCTGGAGTGATTAACACTGCTGCATTATCTTCAAAACAAACTCTGACGCCATTTAATCTACGAACTGCATATTTTTGTCTAACAATTACTGCGCCGTAAACTTGTTTTCTTAATTCTGCTGGACCTTTTTTAACTACAACATTACAATAATCACCTACAGCTGCTGCTGGAAGTCTTGATGCTCTTGTTTTGTGTCTTGGAACATTGATTACTTCTAAAATCTTAGCACCTGAATTATCTGCACAGGCAATGTTGGCACCTACTGGAATTGATCTTGTGACATATGGGCGGAATTCTTCTACACCTTTTCCTGCTTGTTTTGCCATTATGATCTTACCTCAATTACTACATATGAAACTGACTTTGATATTGGTCTGCATTCTGCAGTTAACACATGATCACCTGATGTAACATCAATACATCTTGGAACGTGGGCATGAATTATGCTTTTACCTCTTGCATATCTCTTAAACTTGCTAAAGTAGATTGGTTCATCTTTTGTTAATGTAATTGTTTGTTTTGCTTTATCTCCTGTAACTTTACCATCAAATAATTTTCCTCTGATAGATAACCCTCCGTGGAATGGACAATTTTTATCATCACATTCTCTTTTTGGCTCATTTACTTTTACTCCAATATTTTTAGTCATGCTTTTGCTCCTATTCTTTCAAATGGTCTTTTTGCAATTTTTGAACCATTTACTGTGGTACTTTGTCCTGAAATTGAAAATTTCCAATCACTTGTAGATTTTGCAATATTTTTAATTCCTTTTTTAGTATTAATTGTAAACATTGATTTTGTTTCATTTATGATTGTCCCATTTAATCCTATAACTTGTTGATTACTTGATTTGACAATTTGTGTGTCTAATCCTATGAATTCATGTCTTGTTATTGTATCTGCAGTAATCATTTCTCTTTCTCCATTTCATTTAATCTAGTTAACATCCTTGCAATGTTGTGGCGTATTGGTTTTAGTTTACCGCTTTCTTTTCGTAATGTTCCTTTAGAAGAATCTACTCTAAGTTTTGCCAATTCTGTTCTACTTTCTAAAATTTTACTTTTAAGATCTTTTTCGTTAAATTCCTTTATTGTCTTCATACGTAATTTACTCATTTCATATCTCCCTCTTCTTCTTCCATTGTTGTTATTGTTTTCATTTTTTCTGCTTCATTTGCAATTTGTTCTGATTCTGATTTTGCTTTATTTGAATCCCCTTCAACTTTAACAACTTCAACTTTGATATCTCCTTCAACTTCAACTTCTTCAATTTTTTTAGCAGGCTTTTCTTTTTGTGCTTTTACCTTTTCTTTCTTTAATTCAAATTCTGGAATTAATTTTTCTTTAATTGCAATTCTAATTCTAATTCCGATTAAACCCATTGCAGTTTTTACATGTGCAATATCTTCATCAACTATTACTTCTGCATGATGTCCTGCTCTTGGCAAAATACCTGCTATGTGTTTTTCAAATGCTGAACGGTCACCTCTAAGTTTTCCTGAAATTGTAATTTGAACGCCCATTGCACCACTTTCCATAATTTGTTTCATTGTCCACATGGTTGCTCTTCTGAATGCTGTTCCTCTTTCTAAATGGGAGGCCATTCTAGTACACATTACACTTGGTGATAAATCTGGTTTTTCAATTTCATTAACTGATATTTGTGGATTTTTTAATCCAAAGTCTTTTTCGAGTCTTTCTGTAAGTTCTCTAATTCCTGAACCTTTTCTTCCTATGACAATTCCAGGTCTTGTAACGTGTAGTGCTACTCTTGTACCTGTAGGTGTTTTTGATATTTCTGCATGAGAAAATCCTGCATCTTTAATTTGTTTTCTCAAATAATCTTTTAACAACATCATGTTGTAATTGTCTCTGATAACATTTTTGACTGCTGACATTTCTAAAGCTCCTGAGCCACCAACTCTACATGTGTTAAAACATTATTTTTTGCAGTTGCTCTGCCCATTGCTCTTGGAGTGAATCTTTTAACAACAACGCCTTTGTGTACTGTTGCGTTTACAATTCTTAATCTATCTAAATCCATTCCTTTGTATTCTGCATTTGATTCTAAATTATCTAATACTTTGATGAATTCTTTTGCAGTTTTTTGTGGATATCTTCCGGACATCATTCCAGGATCTGCTCTGTGTGCTACTTGATTTTTATATCTTCTAAATGCAACAGCTCTTTTTTTGTTAATAACATCTTGTAAGAAATCTCTTGCTTTTTCAATTGTTAGTCCTTTTATTGAAACTGCAACTTCACGAGCATGTTTGTGAGAAATGTCTTTTTCTCTTAATGATGATCTAACATGTCTAGTTGCATCATAATTTTGGAAAGCATAATCGAATCTACCCATAATAATCACTTTAATGGTACGTACAGACTGGATCTTGATGCACCTACACCTGGTGCTCCATGTTGTACCTTCTTGTTTGTTATGACATATTCTCCCAAATAATGACCAATCATTTCTGTTGTAATGTTGACTGGACGAAATTCTTTTCCTGAAAAAACATTTACTGTAACGCCTACCATGTATGGTAAAATAATTAAATCCCTTAGGTGAGTTTTGATAGGATTTTTTGATTTACCTGCTTTTGAAGATTTTATTTCTTCAATTAATTTTCTTTTTCCATCTGTAATTCCTCTTGTAAGTGATCTTCTTTGTCTTGAATTAAATAATGTAAATAATTTTTCTAAAGATGTATTTTCTAGATCTTCTTTGCTAAGTCCTCTGTATAAAAATTCTTTAACCATTTCTTCTCTCCATTGCTAACATCATTCGAGTTTTACCGTCCATATTAGAGCATTCCTATCTTGGTTGCTAGATCTCTAGCTTTTTCAGTACTTTCAAATTGAACAAATGCTTTTTTACCATAAATTGTTCTTGCAGTGTTTACTTTGATTACTTTTTGTTTGTAAAGTATTTTTACTGCTTCTGCAATGTCTGGTTTCTTTGCAGATAATTCTACGATAAAACAAATTTTATTTTCATTTTCAATCATGGCAAATGTCTTTTCTGTAATGTATGGTTTGACAATTATTTTCATTGCTTGTTCTACATTCATTGTGTTTTCACCATTAATTCTATGTGTGCTGATTTAATTTTTGCAATTTCTTCTATTGCTGATTTTGAATACACTGTTAATCTAATTGGGTGTGAACCTGGAGCCAAATCTAAGACACTCAAATCTTTTACACTTTTAACATCTACACCTGGTAATGCGCCAATTGCTTTTGACATGTTTGAAGAATCTTTAGTTACAAATAATACACTTGTTCCAACTTTTTTACTTCTTCCTCTAAGTCTTGATTGTCCAGATCGTACTTTTCTTGTTTCTAATCTATTGACATCTTGTGTTAGTTTTAATGAATCTAGTATTTTTGTTACTTCATTTGTTTTAGAAACTGCTTCTATATCATCTGAAATAATGATCGGGAATGTTTCTATTCCTTCAATTTTATGTCCTCTTGCACCTACAAGATCTTTTGAACCTGTAGCTGCAATTGCTGAACATAATGCTAGTTTATTTTCTTTTTTGTTTAATTTTTTGTAAATTACTTTTCCTACTATTGGTGGATGTGCTTGTCTTCCTCCTCTTGTAGATGCTACTTCAGCTCCTTGACCTTGTCTTCCACCGCCACCACCTTGTGCTCTGGCCACACGAGATACACCTTGACCTGTTGGTGGATCATTTGAATCGGCTACAACATCTTGTCCTGCACTTGGATGTCTTCCTTGTGGTTGGAATTTGTGTGATGTAAGGTTAGTGAAAGCTTTGTGAATTAATTCTCTTCTGAATGGTGTGGAGAAAATTATTGGTAATTCTACTTCTCCATCTTTTGTTCCAGTTGTTGTATAAGTTGTAATTTTCATTATATTACTACCTCCAAAATGTTTGGCTTGTTAACCTTAGCTGGTGCATTTCTAATTTGACTTCTCATTTTGATTAATCTTCTATATGTTCCTGGAACAGAACCTTTCAAAATAATAAAATCTCCTTTAACTAAACCAAAGTGTTTGTATCCGCCATCTGGATTAATTTTTAATTTATCGTTATCTGCATTACCCATTACCAGTATTCTTTTATCATATTCTACTCTTTGATGGAAACCTGTTTGTCCTGCTCTTGGAACTGTGTACATGACACTTTGTGGGGAAATAGGACCTAATGAACCAACTTCTCTAACTGTCTTTCTAGATTTGTGTTGTTTCTTTTTTACATTCCATCTTCTCATTACACCTTGCCATCCATGACCTTTTGTAATTGCTGCAACATCTACTGTTGCACCAGTTTCAAAAATTTGATCAATTTTAATTTCTTTTCCTAATGATTCTTTAACATGTTCAAATTGTTTTTTAATATCTCCTCCACTAACCATTGCTTCAAAAACATATGGTTTTTTCATTTCAAGACCTGCTGCTCTTGGAGATACTGCAACTATTGCAAAAATTTCTTTAATATTCTTTAATCTTTTTTCTGCATTATCTAATGCACCTTCTTTATTTTTAAATGTCATTTCTTTTGAAATATATTTTGGAATGTCTTCTGCATACACATCAAACTCTGCATGCATTCCATCATGATCTTTTGAATAACCTCTAATTCCTAAAATTAACACTGGTGGAGTTACTAGTACTGTTCCTAAACTAACTAATTGTTTTCCTGCATTTGGAACTTTTTCACGATCATCAATACTTACTACTTGAACACAACCTGCTTTAAAACCACAGTGTGCTAAAATTTTTGGTTCATCTGTTGCAGATCTACTTGGCCAAGCTCTAATTCTTGCTTCCATAGTTTTTGCGCGAACTCTACGTGAATACGCTAAACTTCCTCTACGTGGTGAATGTCGTTTTCGAGCTCCCATTGTTAAATCGTCTCTTGAATTCCCTCTATTAAACCCTATTAGTTATCGTTAACCAACTAAAATATTTTGGTTAACGATGATTGTTGTAATTGATATTATTTTAGAACATCAGAGATCATATTCCAAATTGTTATTGATCCTATTACTATTCCCATAACTCCAATACCTATTGCAAACAACAAAAAATTTTTTCTTTCTGCCATGTTGTGAATTACTTTGATGCGTTAATTATTGCTAATGTTCCAAGCAGTGCTTCTTCAAGACGTACTGTTTCAGTTGCTTGGTTTGGAAAGAAATTTAGTGATTTAGCATTTTGTACTTTATTCATTCTACCGCCAATAATTTCATGAACTCCTTTTTCAGGAGATCCAAAAACAACCAATAATGATTCATCTGATTTTGTATATTTTTCTAGTTGTTCTTTTGTAACTGTTTTACCTTTTCTTGATGTGATGATTACATTCCCTTTCCATTCTGATAATAATGAAAATAAATTAGATCTTTCTTTTACATCATACCCCCAATAGACTTTAGATTCTGGTTTTTCTATTTCTTTAACTGATAACCTTGGATACCCTTCTTTGAATTGAATTGTTATTCTTTTACCTGTTGATGTTTTACCATAAAATTGAATTAGTTGATTAATTCCAACATCTACAAATTTTTTACCCTTTACTGTTACTATGACTCCTTCTCTAATGTCTCCTGCAACTATTTTTTTTGCATTTGTTGGTGTAACGTGACTTGGAATTTTTAATGGTTGTAATACTCCTGCAAATTTTAGATCATTTACTTTTTGAAATAACCTTCTTCTTAGAAATTGTGGTGTTTCTAGATATTTTAAAATCATAGATATGAAATTTCCATCTGAACCATTATTGCCTTCTTGGTACACATAGATTGTTTCTATTTTAAAAATAGCACATGCTCTGGCTAAAACTGAGATTTTTCGTGTTTTATCTATTTTTAATGATTCATCTTGTAATGAAGATGTGGGAATTGCAACAGATATTTTCAATGTAATCTAATCTCACTAGTGTCTATAATTTGTTAATTTTTATCGTGTGGATATTTTTCTTTTGCAGAATTTGCATAACTAGCAATTTGTTCATCTGAAACTAATTCGTATAACCCACCTTCTGTTTTAATATGTGCCATTCTGATGTGGCCAGTTCCTTCTTTATCTTCACTTGATAGATAAATTCCTGCTGCTGCTAATGTTGATGCTTCTTCTAATGTTAGATCTTCTTTGTATGTTTTTTCTAAAAAGTCTGTTACACTATCTGAACCTGAACCAATTGCTATTGCATCATATGAGATGTATGTTCCACTTGGATCTGTAAGATATAGTTGTGATGTGTTATTTACAACTCCTCCTAAAATTAGAGCAACACCATATGGTCTTACTCCTGCATACTGTGTATATTGTTGACATTGATCAGCTAAATGTTTAGCAATTGTTTCAACCTCTACTGCTTCATCATAAATCATTTTATTACTTTGAGAAAAGAATCTTGCATTATCTACTTGACTTCTTGCATCTGGAATGTATCCTGCTGCTGCAACTCCTACATGATCATCAATTTGAAAAATCTTTTGAGCCGTTTCATTAATTTGTAATTTTCTTGGTTTTTCTTCTACTGCAATGACAATTCCATCTTTGCATTTTACTCCTAATGCAATTGTTCCTCTTCTTACCGTTTCAATTGCATACTCTACTTGGTATAGTCTACCATCTGGTGAAAATACAGTAATTGCTCGATCATAACCTTGTTGTGCAGGAAGCATTTAAAAAAATTCCGTGAAGGATTAATTTAAGTCTAGCCAATTACATCTGCCATGAGATATGAAATTGAATTTTCTGGACATGAGAATATTAGATCAAACCACCAAAAAACAATAGAGATTACAAAAGAATCTCATCTAACGCCTAGAGGTGATTGTATTGTTGGTGTTAATGCAAGTTCCTCTTGTGCAGATTTACCTGATGAATTAAAAAATAAATTAAAAAATTCTGATACTAAAGTTTGTTTTATAATTAGAGTGGGTGCTGATGAATTTACTTTGGAAGGAAAAGGTCATCCTGATTTAGTTCTAAGTCATACTCAAGATATTGTATTAAGAAAAAGTGATTTTACTTGTCCTAGAACATTATCTGTAAAATGTGATAAAGCATCCGATATGGTGCCTAGAGAAATGGTTTCTCAGTTACAAAATCCAAAAACAAAAGGATCATTCATTATCGTTGTTGATTAAAAACTGTCACAACTTTATACTGCTATTTCTAATTATTTTCTTATGGGACTAAAAACAAAGATTTTCATTTTAATTCCATTGGCAACTTTTGCATCTATAATTTTTGGATTTGGAATGTACAATACATTATGTAAAAATGCAAATATTCCTTTAGGATGTTAGCTGATTTTTAATTATTCGTCATCTGTTTCGTTTGCTTTTTCACGTACTTTTTTCATTATACAAAATTTAGCAAGAGTTTTCTTTAAATTCATAATTATAATTTACTTGCATAGTATTTAATTCTAGTTTTTATGCCTAATTCTAATTTATTTTTTTATTATTTTTAATTTTAGGAATTTTTTGGCTTTGAATTTTTAAATTTTGATTGATTGTTTCTAACAAAGTTAGTGTTTTTGGATATTTTGTATTTTCTATTAGATCTTGTTGAATTATTGAAAGGTAATATCTTAATTCTTTAAGAATACGTTTTCTTTTATTTTTTGAAACAGTCTGATTTTTTAAATCTCCTAAATTTGCTGAAATGTCACACAATTTGATTAGTTTTGCATCTATTTCAGATTCTTTTAGTTTTATTCCATATTCTCTTTGCCTTTGTTTTTTTGACAATGTTTTCTTTTTTGTTAATGTTAATGATGAATCATCATCTACATCTATTACAAATTTAATTTTTGTTAATGATAATGTTAATACTGCAATTTTTCTCCCAAATTTTTCAAATAATTCATCAAAACTAGTATCTGTATGTTCTAAAATATCGTGCAACCAGCCTGCGCATAGTACTTCTTCATCACTTATTCCTAAACTTTTGAGCCTACTAACTACATCTTCTAAATGCTTTGAATATGTAACGCCACTTTTTTTTAACTTACCTGAGTGTTTTGATTTTGCAAATAATTCTGCATTTTTTAATAAACTCATTTTTTATCTCTTTTAAAAATAGAAAAAAAATCTAACGCTTCTTTTTTTGAGAGTTTTTTATTTTTAGTTTGACAATAATTTGTCGTAAATGTACATTTTGGACACCCTCCCCATTCTTCTCCTTGCAAAATCCTTTTCTTTTGCTTTTCATCTGTGGGACAATCACATTCATTTACTAAATCAAAACAGGTATCCATAATACTTTCAAAATTATCATAGATTATTTTACTACATCCGTTATAGCCATCAGATGTATTGTCAAACAAATGAATTACCCCATCTTCATAGTACGCATCAATATCATTTGATTCTGACTTTGTTAAAATTTTACTTGCGTTAACTAGAACATGAGTGATTGTATGGATTTTTGAATCTGATGTCATGGGACTTTTTCCATCTGTTTTGATTTTTGCTGTAAACTCTGATGGAATTAAAATACTTGTACAATAATGCTTTGAATTCCAACTAAAATTATTCCATGTTGGTATTGAATCTCCGTTAAACGTTTCAAATTTATCTGCTGAATCGTTATAATTTCCTTTTAGGTACCCTGTGATTATTTTATTCATATCAATTAATCCATAACGCAAAGAAATTTTTTTAGATTTAGAATTAATTTCTTTTTTAATAGAATTTTTTTCAGATATTTGAGTTAGTGATGTTTTCACAATTGGTATTGTTCGTTTTTGTATTTCATTGGATTTTTTCAAATACGCATTTGCTCCATTTTGAGTTTTAACAATTGATTCCACTTGAAAATTTTGTTTGTTAAAATGATAAATTGCATTTTGATGTAATTGATAATACCCTGCAGGCACATCTCTAGTGCCTATTTTTTTAGAATCATAAAAAATTGTAATTTCTCCTGATGCTCCTCTTAAATTAACACTATTTGCAAAATCAAAAAATTTTGATTTATCTGATTCAATTGCAGCATGTTTTTCCATACCTATTGAAACAATGTGTTTTTCTGAAATAATGGAATTGTTTTTATTAATTTCAATAATGTGATTTTGATTTAGATATGCTGGAATGTTACGTGCAAAATAATGGCATGTTGCATCTTCTGGATCAAATACACAAATTGCATATGATTTTTGCCCTTTTCTTCCTGCTCTGCCAATTCTTTGAATAAATGAATCATATTCATTTTTGAATGCAGAAATTACTACATCTACATTACCGATATCAATTCCAAGTTCTAATGTGGGTGTACATGAAAGTATGTCTAATTCTCCTTCTTTCATTTGTAATTCATACAATTTTCTATCTTTTTGATCAAGACCTCCTCGATGAATTTGAATTCTGATTCCATCATTATTTCCCTCTACATTTGATGCTAAAAATTCTGCATCATTGTGTGTATTACTAAATACTAATTGTTTTGAATTATTCTTAAAACATATTGATGATATCATTTCCATTGTAGTTCTTTGTCCAAATTTTCTTGGCATGATAAAAAATTGATGCATGTTTTGTTTTCTTCTAAACTTACTATTGATATGCGAAAATGATTTTTCTGGTAGATCAAACATGTTTGAAAAAAACTCTTTGGAATTATCTAATGTTGCAGACGAACCTATTACTTGAAATTTTTTCATATAATTCTTCATTCGTTTTAAAACATAGTATACGTTGGAACCATGAAAACTTGTATAGGAATGTGCTTCATCCATTACTATTATTTTTGCATTTTTAAATAATTGATTCCATTTTTTATCTTGTAAAATTAAATGATAATTGATAAAATCAAAATTTGTTGCAAGAATGATTGCTTTTTTGTTTGATTCTAAAATTATATTGTCTTTGTATTTGGAACTTTGTCCTCCATGAATAGAATATGCTGTAACAATTTCTTCTAATTTACATTTTTCAATTAAATTTGAAATTTTTGATATTTGATCATCAATTAATGCATTTAATGGATAAATTAACAACACAAAAACTCCATTAGTTGGATTTTCAAACATTTTTTGTAAAATGGGTATTGTAAATGCCTCTGTTTTTCCTGAACCTGTTGGAGCTGAAATTATTGAATTATTTCCTTTTAAAATTGATCTAATTGATTCTTCTTGAAATGGTAAAACTCCTGTAAATCCATATTTTTTTAACCCTTCAATAATATTTTCTGATAAAACATCTTTTAGGTTTTCTATCGGAATTTTTTCAGGTTCTAATGCCATTAACTTTTCATAATGAATTATTGCCAATGTTTGATTTTTGTGACCATTAACTAATTCTCGAATTATCGTGTCGTTATCCATTTCTAATTTTGGAATTTTTTCAATATCAAACAGAATACTTTCTGGAATTACTATTTTTGATTCTACTGTGCTTATTTGTGGTGTTTTCTTTTTCACTATATTTTTTATTTCATCTGGAAAATACGTGCCTGAACTTTCTGGTCCATTACAACTATGTGGTTCATCTGTTCTTGCATCTAGTGGAATAAATTTTCCATTAACTGACTTGAACTCTTCATCCCAATAAATCTCGGATCCACATCCTTTTGAACACTGTTTTGTTCTTCCTGAATAATTCATTCCGTAAGTTGGTTTTTTTGGTGTTATTTTTTCGGGATTACATTTAGGACATACCCATGGAGCACCTACATCTTTATGATTTTGTGAAAGTTTTGTATCACAATTACTACAGAACTTCATCTGTTTTGGTTTAATTTTTTTTTCTCATAAAAGGATTTTTTAATAAATTGAAATTATTGTTAATTGATTACGAGCTATTGGTTTGTATGAATTAAAAAGACAATATTATCTTCAGTATCACTATTATCAAATTATGAAAAGTCAAAAAGAATTAAGATCATTAAAAATTGAATTGATAAAATCTATGAATGGATCAAATAACCCCTATTTTGGATTATCTTTGGAAACTTTAGTTGATGATCGTTAATTTTACACATAAAATAATATAAAAATACCTGTCAACTTTATCTAATTATTTTTATTTCATACCTTGTTTTGTTGTTATTATTTTTTGGATGCAAAAATGCTTAACTAAATAAGTTTAAAAAATATCTACAATGATCATGATTCAAACTGATGATGATTTTAAATTAATTTTAAAAACATTTGAAAATAATCAAAAAATAATATTAACTGAAATCAAAAAGTTACCTTATAGAATTAGAACTGAATCTCGGACAAGGTCTAGAGCAGGTTCTTACAAATTAACTCCACGTGTAAAGGATTTGTTTAAACTTATTCAGACCGAAATTGATAGAGCAATTACCCTTTTATCAAAATTAAATGATCAAGAATCATTAAAATTAATTTCTCATATAACTACAACCAAAAGATCACAATTAATCTTAACAATGATGGATACTATATTCACAGCATTAGATAAATTTGATGATCAAGAAATAATTTTAGAGTATTTTCATATATCTACTCAAAAATTATCTGAATTTATTCTTGAAGAAGATTAGAGAAATTATTAAACTATGATGTTTTATGAATTTCATGACAAAATTTAGTATTGAACTTTCGATTTCAAATAAACCTACAGATCTTGAATTAAAGAAATTAAAAGAATATTTTAAAGAAATGCCTGTCAACGAAATTATTTCTGGACTTAAATTTGCAAAAAGTAGATGGACTGCAAAAGATGCGGGAGTTTTAAAAGTTGGTCGTAAAAGTATTGTTCAAAAAGAAGTTCATTCTGTTACCACTGAACAAGCTCAATGGCGATTAAAAAATTGGAAAATGATGATCTCTAATTATAGACGACGAGGATATAGTTACCCTACAATTTCTAGAATCAAAAAAATTTTAATCCAAAAGAGTAAGAAAAAATCAAAGTAATTTAGAACTATTGTCTAATTTCTAAATAAAAATATCTGATTTTCTTTCAGTTACTTGTTGTTTTAGTTCAGATGGAACCTCTGGAATTGATGATTTTGTTTGTCCAGCAATTACACTGTGTGCTTCTTCTAAAATTGCAAGTGTATCTTCATTTGTTTCAGTACCTGCACTAAAGTTATCTTGCATTCCTACTGATGATCCTGACATTACATCCCCTAGGATTTGAGATAAATCTTGCATTGAAGCATTTGCTTCTGGCATGATTCCACTTAGTGATGGACTTAACCCTTTGATAATTGACATACATGGACTTAATGTTACAACAACATCTCCAAGTTCTGAAACTGTATCTAATCTAAGTTTAACTTGCTCCATGGATAATTTTGCTCCTCCTACCATGTTTTTCATTTTTCTAACTTGAGTTAATTCTCCTGCATATGCTTGTGCATAAGCTGGTTTGTTATTTCTTTGAGCGTTTACTATTTTTTCAAATATTTTATCATGTTTTATTCGTAATTTTTCATTAATTCCTTCTAATTTTGAAATCTGTGCTTGTAATTTTCTTTGTGCAAAATCTATTTTATTCTTTAATGGTTCATCTGGTCTTACTTTCTCCATTACTTTTTGAGAAATACTTTCTCCGTCTGTTTTATTCCAAGAATTACTTATCATCTTAATTGCTCTAAATACGATTGTTTTTTTCTCTTTTAAGCAGATTTGTCACTCTTAACTATGTACCTTCAGTTACACTATATGCAGTTACATTATCCAAATGTAAACGTAAATGCTTGAAATCCTTTACCTTTGATTTGTATTTCCATTATGTGAGAAATACTCGTATCACTGTTTATGATATTATACATCCCAGGATCTGAAACAATTAACTGATTTCCTGATACTATGTCTGTCCCTGAATATTTTTCAGTTAATGGTACCCCATCAAGAAAAATTTCTAATTGTGCATTATTTTCTGTAACAATGTTTACTTCTTTTGCATTAAATGATAATTTTATAGATCCGTTTAATGTGGTTAATTCCATACCATCTTCGTGATTTTTCCAATTCCCTATTGGGTAAAATTTGTTTAATTCAATATTAGTTGGTTCGGTATACGTTACGGTCCTGCTAGGTTGAAATCCTTCTTGACTTCCTAATTGATTTCTATTTTGTGCAAATTTATAACCAAAATATAATTCTGGAGTTCTAAACAATGTATGTTCAAATTCTTCTATAGATACTAGTGAAATTATGGGCGATGTTTTAACTTCAAGTGCATTTGCTCTTTCATCTAAAAGTTGCTGAATGATTTTTTCTGTTTCTTGGTATCCTCCTTCTCCAATGTGATCATATCTTATGTTTCCTTCATGGTCTGCAATGTATTTTCTTGGCCAATAATTATTTTCAAATGCTTTCCATGTTTTCATATCATTATCTAAAACTACTGGATAATTGATATTGTATTTTTCTATTGCAATTTTTACATTTTCTGGATTTTTTTCAAATTCAAATTCTGGTGAATGAATTCCAATTATTAACAATCCTTGGTCTGAATATTTTTCATCCCATGATGTAATGTATGGTAATGTTCTGATACAATTAATGCAACTATATGTCCATATGTCATACAATACTACACTCTTTTCAATTTCTTTTGTTAATTCTTCAGGTGTTGTATTTAGATAATGTTCTATTCCTACTAAGTTTGGTGCCTTTTTGAATTCGGATTCATCAAGTTTCAAAAATAAATTAATCCCCATATTTTGATTAATCGAATCTGATTCATCTAACGAGACAAATATTGTGCCTAATACTGCTAATCCTATTACAATCATTATTCCAAATACTAATCCTGTCTTAATTTCCTTATTCACCCTAGTAACACCAACTCATTTAGTAGTGGAAAATTTGCAATATATGCAAGTTGATTTGTAAATACTAAAACCCCTAAAATAATTATTAATCCTCCTAACACGATATTGTAGTATTTGAGATGTTTTGACATTGAACGAATAATTCTAGTAGATCTAGAAAAAAATATTCCCATTAAAATAAATGGAATTCCTAAACCCAATGAATACGCAAGTAATAGACTAAATGACATTGATGGTGTTGTTACTGCAAGTGTGAGGATTGTTCCAAGTATGGGTCCAACACATGGTGTCCATCCAATAGCAAATGCCAAACCAAAAATAAACGACATTGGATAACTTGCTTTAAAATTTTTTATAATAATTTTTTTTTCTATGTTTAAAGAATTTATTTTTGTAGAAAATAATAAAAATAATCCAAATGAAATAATGATTATACCTGCAACAAAGTTTAGACTTTCTGTAAACTCTGTAATTTTATTTGATAAAACACTGTTAATCAATACCCCTAGAATTGAAAAAACAATAGAAAATCCTAAAACAAAAAATATGGTGTTTAATATTATATTTATTTTATTTATTTGAACATTTGTTGTTTGGTTTGTTTTCATTTCAGATAATGTTGTTCCTGATATGTATGCCAAAAAAGCTGGAATTATAGGTAAAATACATGGGGCTAGAAATGATCCTAACCCTGCAAATAATGCTATCATTATTGTTGGATCTGACATATCCTCAATTCGTAATTTTTCTTTTAAATCCTTCTTAGAAATTTTAACTATTTCAAAACATTCCGTTTTTAACTAGGAGTTTGATAATTTTAGTATGAATAAACGGTTTGTTCTCGTAGGTATTGCTTTGGGTATAGTCGTAACTTTTGCAATAGTTATTGGTTCTCCAGCAAATCCATTAAACTTAGATTTTGGTGGTTTGGATGCTGCACGATAGTTACATGAATTTCTTATAGGCTTTTTCAAATATTTTCAAAGATTTTTCAATATCTGTATTTGATAACCATGCTGTAACTGAAATTCTTAATCTTGCTTGATTTTTTGGTACTGTGGGATATCTAATTGGTTGTGCAAATATTCCATTGTCTGATAAAAATTTACCAAAATTCATGGCTAGTTTTTCGTCTCCTAAGATTATTGGAATGATCTGTGTTTTAGATTTTATTTCGTATCCTATGGATTTTAATCCATTTGATAATTTTTCTATGTTGTTTTCTAATTTTGTTTTTTGTAATGATCTGTTTGATTCTATTCTTTTAATTGAATGTTCAATTAAAAACGATGGTAATGCAGATGTGTAGATAAATGATTTTGATTTATTTATGCATAAATCAATGACATTATTTTGTGATGCAACATATCCTCCAAATGACCCTAATCCTTTACTTAAACTACTAATGTACAAATCAATTTTCTTTTCTACTTTAAAATAATTTGGAGTTCCTTTCCCTTCTTTTCCAATTACAAAGTCCCCATGTGCATCATCAACAACTGTTATGGCGTTTACTTTTTGTGCAATTTCTGTAATTTCCTTTAATGGTGCTAAATCCCCATCCATACTAAAAATGCCTTCTGTAATTATGAATTTGTTTTTACTTTTGCTTTTTATTTTTTTTGTTAAATCTTCTATGTCGTTATGCTTGTAAATTATTACTTTAGCTTCTGATAATTTACATGCCTCTATTATGCTAGCATGATTTAATTCATCACTTAGAATTATGTCTCCTTTTTTTGCTATTGCTGAAATTGAACCTAAATTTGCCATGTATCCTGTTGGATAAATTAAACTATTTTGCTGTGATTTGTGTTTTGCAAGAATATTTTCTAGTTTTTTATATGATTCATCATTTCCTGAAACAAGTCTTGAACTTGATTGAAGTTGATTTGTTTGAATTTTTGTAATTGGAATTCCAAGATAATCATTAGAACATAAATTAATTAATTTTTTATCTTTAATTGTAATGTGAGATCCTTGTGATTTTCCATATTGTAATTGTCTGTGAAGATTGGTTTCTTTTATTTTTGTTAATTCTTTATTGATAAAATTTAGTTTATGCTTCAAGGTCAACTAGTGCTAATTGAAGTTTAATATGCATAAAAACTGTTATTTTGACTTGGCATTTGAACATGTAAAATTAATTCAAATTACAACGAACTGAAATCATAGTAAAGAATACTCGAGAAGTTTTTATGTATCAATACAGGTTACTTGTTTAATGAAGACTAGAGCAATTAGTTCACTCTTTCTATTATTTACTATTACATTAGGTATAATTTCAATGTCTCCTGCTAGTTTTGCAGATCATTCGGAAGTTACAATCACTCCAATATCTGGCTCTGGTTCAGGTTCTGGCTGTGAACTTACTGAAGAAGGATGTTACAATCCAAGTACTGCAACTGTTGATGTTGGTGGTGTTGTAATATTTTCAAATACTGATGGGGCTGCACATACTTTTTCATCAGGAGTTCCCTCTGATGATATTATTGGTTTAGAATTTGATTCAGGAATGCTTTCTGCAGGTGATTCTGCTGAATGGATCCCAGAAAACGTAGGTGAGTTTCCTTACTTTTGTATGATTCATCCTTGGATGGATGGCTTGATTATAGTTCAAGAAGTAGAAGAATCTCACACTGAAGAAGTAGAAGAATCTCACACTGAAGAAGTAGAAGAATCTCACACTGAAGAAGTAGAAGAATCTCACACTGAAGAAGTAGAAGAATCTCACACTGAAGAAGTAGAAGAATCT